>Ga0070728_10000191_pt1 | contig 141048 bp, 82 predicted proteins | sample tdDd471_FD_66723 | JGI IMG/M metagenome (GOLD analysis project Ga0070728, IMG submission 66723) | Marine sediment microbial communities from the Atlantic coast under amendment with organic carbon and nitrate - tdDd47.1 | ecosystem: Environmental > Aquatic > Marine > Coastal > Sediment | place... | reverse complement strand
AAGAACCGCCACCGCTTCGTCGATCGCGACGACGTCATGCGGGCCGCCAGGGAGAACCCGTCCGACCTGGTGATGTGGCACTTCCTGGGCACCGAGATCGACGACGACTATCGCCGGCTGCTCGACATGTCGGTGACCTATCCGGGCGCCTCGATCGCGTCGGACGCGATGCCGTGGATCACGCCGGACGGGCGGCTCTACGAGGGCATGGAGTGGCCGCTGCCGGACGAGCTGTCGTCGCACCCGCGCTCGGCCGGGACGTTCACCCGGTTCCTGCGCGAGTACGCCCGCGAGCGCGAGACCATGCCGCTGATCGAGGCTCTGGCGAAGTGCACCATCCACCCGGCCAGGGTGATCGACTACAGCACGCCGCAGATGGCCCGCAAGGGCCGGCTGCGCGAGGGCTTCGACGCCGACGTCCTGGTGTTCGACTACGACCGGCTGACCGACCTCGCCAGCTTCGAGGCGATGAACCGGCCGTCGGTGGGCGTCGAGCACCTGCTGGTCGGCGGCCAGGCGGTGATCGCAAACGGCCAGCTCGACAGCGGGGCGAGCCCGGGCAAGCCGATCCGCCGCCCGCAAAAATGAGCGTGCCGATCCTGCTGGTCACCGGCTTTCTCGGGGCCGGCAAGACCACCTTCATCAACGACGTCCTGCAGGCCGACCACGGGCTGCGGATCGCCGCCATCGTCAACGACTTCGGCAGCATCAACATCGACGCCCAGCTGCTGGAGAACGCGACCGACGAGGTGATCGGCCTGAAGAACGGCTGCATCTGCTGCTCGCTGCAGGGCGACCTGCTGCGCACCCTGAAGCGGGTGATGGCCGGCGAGGTGCGGCCCGAGCTGATCGTGATCGAGGCCAGCGGCGTGGCCGACCCCAAGGGCATCGTCGACGGACTGCTCGACCCGGTGCTGTGGCGCGCGGCCCGGCTCGACAGCGTGGTCTGCCTCGTCGACGCCGAGGACGTGACCGCCAACCCGGCCCGGTTCGACGATCCGCTGTGGAAGGCGCAGGTCGCGGCCGCCGACGTGGTGCAGCTCAGCAAGACCGGCTCGCTCGGGGCCGACCGGGTCGCTGCCCTGGCCAGGCGGCTGGCGGCGATCGGCAAGCACCGGGTGTTCGGCGCCGACGGCACCACGCAGGCCCTGACCGCGCTGATGGGCTTCGCCGCCGAGGCGTCGGGGGCGGTGACCGGCGCCCGTGTGCAGGCCGACGACCGCTTCGCCGTGCTGGAATGGCGGAGCGACGGTGCGGTGCCGATGGCGGGGTTCCAGGAGCTGATCCAGGCGCTGTCGCCGGCGCTGCTCCGGGCCAAGGGCTTCGTCGCCTTCCGCGAGAAGCCGGGGAAGCAGTTCGTGTTCCAGCTCGTCGGCCAGCGCGCCACCCTGGCCCCGCGCGAGCCCGCCGGCACCGGCTGCGAGCTGGTGCTGATCGGCGAACGGGGAAGGCTGCACGTCCCGGCCATCCGGGCCGCGCTGGACGGGCTGGGGAGTTAGGGGAGAGCCTGTTCGCTTCAGGCGGCAGCGATCCCGGCGCGAAACCCCGGCCTACTCGGAAGCGAGGCTGGTCCGATCGCCGTGCGGATCTGCTTCACCGGTCCAGACGCGGAAGTCCGAAAGCAACCCGGGGCCGAAGATATGCGTCAGCGGGACATCGGCGGCGTCGCGGCCCTGGGCGATCAGGACACGGCCCCAACGGGGCGCGTTGTTGCGCGGATCGAAGGTCCGCCAGGCACCGCCCAGATAGACCTCCATCCAGGCGGCGAAGTCCGGCTCCCCATGCGGCAGCGGCACGTTGATGTCGCTGAGGTAGCCGGTGCAGTAGCGCGCCGGGATGTTGAGGCAACGGCAGAACGCGATGGCCAGATGGGCATAGTCGCGGCAGACGCCTCGGCGCTCGGAATAGCTTTCCGACGCCGTCCGCGTGGCACGCGAGTGCTCGTAGCCGAAGGCGATGTGGTCGTGGACGAAGTCGCAGACCGCCTGCACGCGCGGCCAGCCGAGCGGCGTGTGGCTGAACAGCCGCCAAGCCTCGTCGGACAGCACGTCGGTGTCGCAGTAGCGGCTGCCGAGCAGGAAGGTCAAGGTGTCGGCCGGCAGATGCTGGACCTGATGCTGGAGCGCCTGGAAGTCGGGCTGCTCCGGCTCGCGATCGTCGTTGATCAGGGTGTCGGTGCCGAGGGTGAAGCGCCCGGCGGGGGCGACCAACCGGTTGCACCAGTTCCCGAAACCGTCGCGATAGCCCTCGATCGGGACCGGTGGGCTCGTCACCAGATGATCCGGTTGCAGGAGATCGCTGGCCCGCGAGAAATGCACGTTGAGCATGGCGATCATCGGCGTCGGCTGGGGAACGTCGAAGGTCATGCTGCAGCCGATGTGAAGCTTCATGAGGTCTCCTTTCGGTCGCGGCATGCCGGCGATCGCTTCGTCTGGATCAGTCCGCCGGGGTGGTCGGCGGGACGGTCGGGGGCGGTTCGGAGTGCCCTTTCAGCTCGAGCACCAGCGCCTCCCAGTCGCCTCTCACGAAGACGCCGACGTCGAACGAGCCGTCGTCGGACCACATGAGCCCGAGCACGTGAGCCTCGTGATGCCGGACGTCCAAGCCGTATTCGAGCGTCGGGCCGGCGCGCTGGTGTTCGATCGCGTGGCGGTAGCCCGGCGACGAGGCCTCCCCGGACGCCAGGGTCTTGAACGGGGTCCAGTGGGTGAACGACCAGGGCCCCATCAGCAGCGTGATCCGTCGAAGCCCGCCCCACTGCTGTTCGAGTGTGCCGAACGACCGCACCAGGGGCAGGACATGATCGCGGATGGCCAGCGCCAGGTGGTCGTTGGAGGACGCCAGCCGGAGGGTCATGGTTCTCGTTCCTTTGCATGGCCTGGCCGGCAGCCTTCAGAGGCTGCCGGCGGCCGCTTTGCCCCGATGGGCCTAATGGTCCAGGCCGGCGCCAGCCAACGCGTCGGCCCGGTCGACTTTCTCGGCGACCATCGCTTCGGTGGTGATCAGCAGTCCGGCGACCGACGCCGCCCCCTGCAGCGCCAGGCGCACGACCTTGGCCGGATCGATGATCCCGGCCTTGGTCATGTCGACATAGCTGCCGGACTGGGCGTCGAAGCCCCGGCCGGGGTCACCCTGTTCCAGGAGCTTGCCGACGATGATCGAGCCGTCGGCGCCGGCATTGGCGAAGATCTGCCGGGACGGTGCCTGCAGGGCCCGCCGGACGATGTCGATCCCGACCTTCTGGTCGTCGTTCTCGGGATTCAGCCCGTCGAGCTTCTGGCTCGCGTACAGCAGGGTCACGCCGCCACCGGCGACGATGCCCTCCTCGATCGCGGCGCGGGTCGCGTGCACCGCGTCGTCGACGCGGTCCTTGCGTTCCTTCAGCTCGACCTCGGTGGCGCCGCCGATGCGGATGATGGCGATGCCGCCGGCCAGCTTGGCGAGCCGCTCCTGCAGCTTCTCCCGGTCGTAGTCGGACGTGGTGTCCTCGGCCTGTGCGCGGATCTGCGCGCAACGGGCCTGGATGGCCTTCTTCTTGCCGGCACCGTCGACGATCGTGGTGCTGTCCCTGTCGATCCGCACCTTCCTGGCCGTGCCGAGCATATCGAGGGTGACGTTTTCGAACCGGGTGCCGAGGTCGTCGCTGACGACCTGGCCGCCGGTCAGGATGGCGATGTCCTCGAGCATGGCACTGCGCCGGTCGCCGAAGCCGGGCGCCTTGACGGCCGCGACCTTCAGGCCGCCGCGCAGCTTGTTGACCACCAGGGTCGCCAGCGCCTCGCCGTCGACGTCCTCGGCGACGATGAGCAGCGGCCTGCCGCTCTGCACGACCGCTTCCAGCAGCGGCAGGATTGCCTGCACGCCGGGAAGCTTCTTGTCGTGCAGCAGGATGTAGGGGTCCTCCAGCTCGCAGATCATCTTGTCTGCGTTGGTGACGAAGTAGGGCGACAGGTAGCCGCGGTCGAACTGCATGCCGTCGACGATGTCGAGCTCGGTGGCGAGCGACTTCGACTCCTCGATCGTGATCACCCCCTCGTTGCCGACCTTCTGCATGGCCTCGGCGATCATCTCGCCGATCTCGCGGTCGTCGTTGGCGGAGATGGTCCCGACCTGGGCGATCTCGGCATTGGTCCCGACCTTTCGCGAGACCTGCTGGAGGTCGGCGACCACCGCGGCAACGGCCATGTCGATGCCGCGCTTCAGGTCCATCGGGTTCAGGCCGGCCGCGACCGCCTTCGAGCCCTCGCGCACGATCGCGTGGGCCAACACCGTGGCGGTGGTGGTGCCGTCGCCGGCGAGGTCGCTGGTACGGCTGGCGACCTCCTTCACCATCTGCGCGCCCATGTTCTCGAACCGGTCGGACAGCTCGATTTCCTTGGCGACGGTGACGCCGTCCTTGGTGATGCGCGGCGCACCGTAGGCGCGCGACAGGATCACGTTGCGGCCCTTCGGACCCAGCGTCACCTTGACCGCATTGGCGAGGATATCGATGCCGCGCAGCATGCTGTCGCGCGCATCGGTATTAAACCTGACTTCCTTGGCAGCCATGTTCGGTCTCCCGGTTCGTTAAGCGGCGTGCTTCTTGGTGGCGGCCTGGTCGACGATGCCCAGGATGTCGGTTTCCGGCATGATCACGAGGTCCTCGCCGTCGAGCCTGACCTGGCTGCCGGACCATCTGCCGAACAGCACACGGTCGCCGGGCGTGACCCCGGGGCGGTGCAGCTTGCCGTGTTCGTCGCGCGCTCCCGGGCCGACGGCCAGGACCTCGCCTTCCATCGGCTTTTCCTTCGCGGTGTCCGGGATGATGATTCCGCCGGGCGACGTAGAGCCCGGCTCGATGGGGCGGATCAGCACGCGATCCTGCAGTGGGCGCAGTTCCATTCAATGGCCTCCTCGGGCCGGAAATCTCGTGGGGTGATTTATTGACTTCGAAGAATAAATCAGAGTCTGTAGATGGTGTTTAGGTCGACAAGATGCGAGAGGAAATTTCAATTATTGAAATATCGATAAAAACAATGACCGTAGTGAGCGAGAAAATATTTATAAGAAATTTGGACACGATGACGGAGTCGATACGGATCGGCCGTCGGATAGCTGACGTTTTGGCTCTCGGAGAGTGATGCTGGGGTTGCGTACACCCCCTCGCGAGCGGCTTGGCCGCGTCGCTCACGGCCGCCCGGCTGATGCTGATGATCGAAGTGCAAGTGCCGCTTCCGTGGCTGCCGGGGCTGCTGCGGTTAGGGGGTAGAGGCTGTCCCTGTCTCCACGCTAACCTGGCCGAATGCCGCGCTACTGGTGGGTCAATCACAAGCAGACTTTCCGTCAGGAGATTGACGGTACCTACCTGTGGTCGCCGAAGCGCAAGGCGAACGGCGCCCGGAACAAGTTCTATGACAACATGCGCGCCGCCTCGCCCGGCGACCTGGTGCTGTCCTTCGCTGACGGGTTGATCCGCCACGTCGGCCGGGTGGCGGAGTTCGCCTTCACCGCGCCGAAGCCGGAGGAGTTCGGCACCACCGGCGGCTACTGGAGCGCGGTCGGGTGGCTTCTCCCGGTGTTCTGGGTCGAGCTCGCAACGCCGGTGCGGCCGCGCGATCTGATCGCCACCTTAGGACCGCTGCTGCCGGACAAGTATTCGCCCATGAGTCCGACCACCGGCTACGGTCTGCAGAGCGCTTATCTGGCAGAGATCCCCCAATCGGTCTTCGACGTCATCATCAACGCGGGTGCTGTCGTGGGGGCAAGGCCTTACGACGCCGACGCCCTGCGGCGCGGCGGCGCCAACAGCCTATCCTTCCGGGTGGTCAGCGAGGAGATGGACGACGCGGTCGAGAAGCGGGTAGCCGCCGACCTCACGCTCGATGAGACGACACGTGACACCGTGATCCGGGCAAGGCGCGGCCAGGGGCAATTTCGCGACAATGTTCACGCGGTCGAGCGTGTCTGTCGGATGACCGGGATCACCAATCCCACTCTGCTGATCGCCAGTCACATCAAACCCTGGCGGCTCTGTGAGACGGCGGCCGAACGGCTCGACGGCATGAACGGACTGATGCTCACCCCCGATGCCGACCTGCTGTTCGATCGCGGGTTCCTCACCTTCCATGACGACGGACGGCCCGAGGTCTCGAAGCGGTTCAACCGACGCGACCTGGAACGACTTGGCCTCGGCGGGGAGATGCCGGGGATGCCGGGGCTGTCGGACGCGCAGGCGCCCTATGTGGCGGCGGGCTTTCGGGCGGAGCAGTGCGCCTACATGGACTATCACCGCCGTGAGGTGTTCGTGGCGTAAGGCTGCGTCCCCTCACACCGCCACGCACAGCCTGAGCGCGTCGTAGATCGCGGCGTGGACGTTGCGCGAGGCGACGGCGTCGCCGATCCGGAACAGCCGGAACCGGCCGTCCGGATTGCGGGTCAGCGCCTGCGGCGCGACCGCGATCAGGGCGTCGTGGTCGACCTCGCCGAGGTTGCGGCTGTGCGGCTTCAGCTCGAAATACAGCTCGTCCAGCGGCAGGGTGCCGTGCTCGACCACCACCAGGTCGGCCTCGCGCTCGTCGGTCCGCTCGCTGTAGTCGGAGCCGAGGGTGGCCACCAGCCCGTTGCCGGATCGCCGGACGCCGAGCACCCGCCTGTTGATGGTGATCCGAACGCCGTGCCGGTCGAAGGCAGCGGCGTAGGGCACGTGGTTGAGGCCGCCGATGTCGGCCGCGAAGAAGCGCTCCGGGGTGACCAGCTCGAGCTCGCAGCCGGCCTCGGCGATCGCCTCGGCCGCCATCAGGCCGGGGTGCGAGGCGTTGTCGTCGTACACCAGCACCCGGCCGGACGGCTTGACGTCGCCGGACAGGATGTCCCAGGAGCTGGCGACCAGGTCGGCGCCCTCGACGATGCCGGTGTTCGGCAGGCCGCCGGTGGCGACGATCACCACGTCGGGCTCCAGCGCCAGCACGTCGGCGGCTTCGGCATAGGTGTTGAAGCGCATGTCGACGCCGCGCCGCGCGCACATCTCTGCCCGCCAGTCGACGATGCCGATCAGCTCGCGCCGCCGCGGCAGCCGGGCTGCCAGCCGGACCTGCCCGCCCGGCCGGTCGGCGGCCTCGAACAGGGTGACGGCATGGCCGCGCTCGGCCGAGACCCGCGCCGCCTCCAGCCCGGCCGGCCCAGCGCCGACCACCACCACCTTGCGGGCCGGGCCGTCGGTCCGGGTGACGACGTGCGGCATGCTGCGCTCGCGCCCGGTCGCCGGATTGTGGATGCACAGCGCCTCGTGGCCCTCGTAGATCCGGTCCAGGCAGTAGGTGGCGCCGACGCACGGCCGGATCTCGTCCTCGCGACCCTCGGCGATCTTGCGCACGATGTGCGGGTCGGCGATGTGCGCCCGGGTCATCCCGACCATGTCGAGCTTGCCCTCGGCGATGGCGTGCCGGGCGGTCGCGACGTCGGCAATCCGGGCGGCGTGCAGGATCGGGAACCTGGTCTCGGCCCGGACCTCGCCGCAGAACTCCAGGTGCGGCCCCGAGGCCATGCCCTGGATCGGAATGACCTTCGAGAGCGCGGCGTCGGTGTCGATGTGGCCGCGGATCAGGTTCAGGAAGTCGACCTTGCCGGAGGCGACCAGCCGGCGCGCGATCTCGACGCCTTCCTCGCGGCTCAGGCCCTTCTCCCAGTCCTCGTCCGCGACCATGCGCAGGCCGACGACGAAGTCCGGCCCGACCCGCTCGCGGATCGCGTCGAGCACCCGCCAGGTGAAGCGCAGCCGATTATCCAGGCTGCCGTTGTACTCGTCCTCGCGGGTGTTCGTGGCCGGCGACCAGAAGCCGTCCAGCAGGTGGCCATAGGCCTCGATCTCGATGCCGTCGAGGCCGCCCGCGGCCATGCGCTCGGCGGCGGCGGCGTATTCGCGCACGATCCGCTCGATGTCCCAGTCCTCGGCGGTCTTCGGGAACGACCGGTGGGCCGGCTCGCGGACCGGCGAGGGCGCCAGCACCGGCAGCCAGTCGGCCTTGTTCCAGTTGGTGCGGCGGCCGAGATGGGTGACCTGCATCATCACCGCGGTGCCGTGCTCGTGGCAGGCGTCCGACAGCTCGCGCAGCCACGGCACGATCTCGTCCTTGTAGGCGTGCAGGTTGCCGAACGCCGCCGGGCTGTCGCGCGACACCACCGCCGAGCCCGCGGTCATGGTCAGCGCGATGCCGCCCTTGGCCTTCTCGACGTGGTACAGGCGATAGCGCTCCTTCGGCAGCCCGTCCTCGGAATAGGCCGGCTCGTGCGCGGTCGACATGATGCGGTTGCGCAGGGTCAGGTGCTTGAGCCGGTAGGGCTGGAGCAGCGGGTCGGTGGTCATGCGATTCACTCCAAGGCTCTGCCTTCAGTACCAGGCGTCAGGCATCGATCCCTTGCGCCGGGCGACGAAGTCGAGGAGCGCCTCGTCGACCGCCGGGTCGATCGGCGGGTCCTCGACCTCGGCCAGGATACGCTTCCAGCGCTTGTTGGCGCGAACCATCGAGTCCTCGCCGCCGGCCTCGCTCCACTGCTCGAAGGTGTTGTTGTCGGACAGCCCGGAGTCCCAGAACGCGGTCTCGTAGTTCGCCATGGTGTGGGCACAGCCGAAGAAGTGATTGCCCGGCCCGACCTCGCGGAAGGCGTCGAGCGCCAGGGTGGTGTCGTCGACCGTCACGCCGGCGAGGTAGGTGTGCAGCGCCCCGCAGTAGTCGGCGTCGAGCACGAACTTCTCGTAGGACATCGACAGCAGGCCGTCGAGGAAGCCGGCCGAATGCAGGATGTAGTTGGCGCCGCACTGCACGGCGGCGTGCATCGAGGTGACGCTTTCCATCATCGACTGGGCGTCGGGCAGCTTCGAGGTGGTGAAGGCGCCCGAGCAGCGCAGCGGCAGCCCGGCGCGCCGCGCGAGCTGGCCGACCACCAGCGAGCCGAGCGCCGGCTCCGGCGTGCCGAAGGTCGGCGAGCCCGAGCGCAGCGACATCGACGACAGGAAGTTGCCGTAGATGGTCGGGGCACCGGGCCGCTCGAGCTGGCTGAGCGCGCAGCCGACCAGGGTCTCGGCATGGGCCTGGGCGATGGCGCCGGCGTTGGTGACCGGCCCCATGGCACCGCCCAGGATGAACGGCACGATCACCGTGCCCTGGTTGGCCCGGGCATACGCCCTGATCCCGCGGGTCATGGTGGCGTCCCAGACCAGCGGCGAGTTGACGTTGAAGTTGCCCATGATCGCGCAGTTCGCTTCCAGGAACTCGGCGCCGAACAGGATCCGGGTCATCTCGACCGAGTCCTCGGCCCGTTCCTCGGCGGTGACCGAGCCGAGATAGGCCTTATCGGAGTGCCGGATGTGGGCGTAGACCATATCCAGGTGGCGCTTGTTCACCGCCACGTCGGTCGGCTCGCACACCGTGCCGCCGGAGTGGTGCAGCCAGGGCGAGGCGTAGGCCAGCCGCACGAAGTTCCGGAAGTCGTCCATGGTCCCGTAGCGCCGGCCCCGGTCCAGGTCCATGACGAACGGCGAGCCGTAGGCCGGCGCGAACACCACCGCGTCGCCGCCGATCCTGACCGAGCGGGCCGGGTTGCGGGCGTGGTGGACGAACTCCGCCGGCGCCGTCGAAAGCACCTGGCGGACCAGGCCGCGCGGGAACCGCACCCGCTCGCCGTCGACCTCGGCACCGGCCTCGCGCCACAACTCGATCGCCCGGTCGTCGCCGCCGCGGAAGTCGATGCCGATCTCCTCCAGGATCCGGTCGGCGGTGTCCTCGATGCGGGCGAGGGCCTCCTCGCCGAGCAGTTCGTAGGTCGGGATCTTCCGGACGATGTAGGCCGGGGCGGCGGGGCCGGCACGCCGGTCGGACCGCCTGTCGCGGCGGCGTCCCCGTACGGCGGCGACGGCAAATGCGGGAGCGGCGTCTTCCATCGGCTCGGCAACGCGCATGGCGATCCTCCCTGGCGAGCGTTTTTTGCAGCGTAGTCGACGCAATCGGTCGCCGTGACGACGGAAAATTCTGGCCCGTCAGATAAGCGGGACTTATGGCAAACCTGCGCTCCCTGCTGCCCTCGGCGAACGCCCTGATCGTGTTCGAGGCGGCCGGCCGGCTCGGCAGCTTCACCCGCGCGGCCGAGGAGCTCGGCCTCAGCCAGGCGGCGGTCAGCTTCGCGATCCGCAAGATCGAGGAAGAGCTGCGCACCCCGCTGTTCCGCCGACAGCACCGCTCGGTCGCCCTGACCGAGGCTGGCAAGCGGTTCCACGCCGACGTGGCGCTCGGCCTGACCTACATCCGCAAGTCGGCCGAGGACCTGACCGCCGGCGCCGATCGCCACGTGACCCTGTCGGCCTCGACCGCCTTCGCCAGCTTCTGGATGCTGCCGCGGCTGGCCCGGTTCCGGGCCGACCTGCCGGGTATCGACCTGCGCATCCAGACCTCCGACCGCGACCTCGACCTGGTGGCGGAGAGCCTGCCGCTGGCGATCCGGGTCGGGCCGGCCGGTTCCTGGCCGGGCTGCGAGGACGCCGTGCTGGCCGAGGAGGAGATCACGCCGATCGTGGCGCCGGCCTATGTCGAGCAGAACGGCAGCCCGGCCTCGGGCGCGGAGCTCGCGGAGCATCGGCTGATCCATCTGGAGGAGCCGTTCCGCCCGACCGCCGACTGGGCCGACTGGTTCGCCGACCAGGGCGTGCCGCCACCGTCCGGCGACAAGGGGCTGCTGATCAACGACTACGTCCTGGTGGTGCAGGCGGTGCTCGGCGGCCAGGGCATCGCGCTCGGCTGGCGCCACCTGACCGACCCGATGGTCGAGACCGGCCTGCTCGAGCGGGTCTCCGACCACGTGCTGCGCACCGGCCTGGCGTTCCGCGTGGTCTGGCCGGCCGGCCGCGACATCGGCGAGAACGCGCGGCGGGTGCGGGACTGGCTGCTGTCGGGGGTGGAGGCGTAAGAGGCGGCCGGGTATCAGGGTCAGCCCACATTCAGCGATCAAGCATACAGAATCCTCAGTGTTTGATTGCCGGTCCGACTATCGGCAGTGGCAAGTCATATTTGACTCCCGAGTCAATACAACCTCAGGCAGTATATTCACTCGAACTTGAGCCAATTGCCTCACGTTTGCCGCGAGCCGATCGCGGGCGCCGGAAGAGGGGAGGACGGGAGTGCCGACCAGCCCGATGATTGTCGAGATCAGCGACGACAGCATCCGCCGCCGCATCGATGGTGCGGCCGGTTTCCTCGATGGCGGCATCGATCGGCTGAAGGCTTGGTCGGATCGCTACGACAAGGCGGTGCTCGCCAACGACAGCGACGCCCTGCCGGCGATCGGTCGCGAGATGTTCGACTGGCTCGATGCCGGCGGTGCGGCGGCGGCATGGGCGGTCGGGGAGCCGGTGCTGGAGGTGTGGGTCGATCCGGTCGGGGACGACCCGAAGGTCGCCGACGCGGTGCTGGATGCGCCCTGGGAACTGCTGGCGCCGGGCGGGCTGTTCCTGGCGGCCCATCCCGACCGTCTTTTCACCGTGTCCCGGCGGATCGGCACCGCGGCGGATCCGGTGGCGCCGCGGCACAGCGACCTGTCGCTGATGTTCCTGGCGGCGGCGCCCGAAGGCCAGACCGAGCTTGACTACGAGGCGGAGGAAGCCGCGATCCTGGCGGCAACCCGGGGCAGGGATGCCGGCCGGCCACTGGCGCACTTGGTGGTCGAGGAGAGCGGCTCGGTGGACTTCCTGGCCGAACGCATCGCCGTCGACGCGGCGTTCGAGGCCCTGCACCTGTCCTGTCACGGTACCAACGAGGACGCGAATGCCCCGATGCTGGCGATGGAGACGCCCGAGGGCGCACTCGACACCGTCACCCCGGACCGGTTGATCAAGGCGCTGGGCGCCACGCCGCCGCCGCTGGTGTTCCTGTCCGCGTGCCTGACGGCGGCGGCCGGTCCGGAAGGCCTGCCGCCCGGCCCCGGACGGCGGGACCAGGCCGGGGGAGCGGCCCTCGCCCGGGACGGCACCGTTGTCGAAGTCGCGGGCTCCTACGCGCGCCGGCTGACGGGACGGATCCCCAACGTGCTGGGCTGGGACGGCTCGGTCTTCGACCGCGACGCCATCACCTTCGCCGAAGCGTTCTACGGCGCCCTGTCGCTCCGCCATCCGGTGCCGGAGGCGGCGGCGCTTGCCCGCCGGGCGGTTCTCGAAAGCAAGGAGAAGGGGACCGGCCCTGGGCTGCACTGGCATCTGGCTCGAGTGTATCTGGGCTCGAACGGCGGCGGGCCAGTCTGTGCGAACGCGCTGCCGGCCCGGCGCGCGGCGGTGGCGAAGGCCGAGCGGGCGTTCCTCGACCCGAAGGGAAACCGGGTGCCGGTGGCGACGCGGGCCCAGTTCGTCGGGCGCCGGCGGCAGATCCAGGCGGTGCTGCGGGCCTATCGGGACGGGCGCTCCGGCGTGCTGATCCACGGCATGGGGAATCTCGGCAAGTCGAGCCTGGCGGCCCGGGTGTCGGCGCGCATGCCGGGGCACCTGACTGCGGTGGTGTTCGAGCACTACGACGCCCTGTCGATCTTCAACCAGATCGTCGAGGCCTTGCCGGCCGCGGTACGGCTCAAGTTGAACGCGGATCTCGAGGCCTGGCGTGCGCAGATCGCAGCTACGCCCGGCGGGCTCGAGCCCGTCCTCCGCGTCCTGCTGGAAGACGCCCTGACCGACCATCCGATGCTGCTGATCGTCGACGACCTGGAGCGGGCGCTGGAGGAGCCGGCGGCCGAGGACGCGCCGGTCCGCGTGAAGCCGGCGTTCCGTGAGTCTCTGATCGCCGTACTGCGCGCGTTTGCCGGGGCCGAGACACCGTCGCGGCTGCTGGTGACCAGCCGCTACGACTTCGCTCTGCCGGACGACCGCAGCATCGACGTGGCCGAGTCGCTCGTCCGAGTCCAATTGCGTCCGATGCCGGCACGGGAGCGGCAGAAGCAGTGGCAGGCAGCGCGCAGAGCCGCCGGCACCGACATGCAGGACCAGCAGCCGGCGGAAGACCTGCTGGACCGGGCGCTGGCCGCCGCCGGCGGCAATCCGGGGCTGCAGGAGATCCTGACGCGGCCGCTGCTGGCGGGCGAGGCCGACGTCGCCGCGGCGGCGGTAGCGGCGGTCGAGCGCTACCGCGAGACCGGCGAGCATCCGGCCGAGGGCAACGCCGCCCAGGAGTTCTTCCGGCGGGTGTCCTTCGAGACCTACGAGGCCGCCCTGACGGAGGGGCAGCGCCGGGCATTGGCGGCCGCAACGGTGTTCAGCGACGGCGTGCCGATCCCCCTACGCGCGCTGGAAGCCGCCGCCGGCGCGATCGGTGTGGCGGATCCCGAAGCGGCCTGCCGCCGGCTGCTCGGCCTCGGGTTACTCGACGATTGGGGCATCATTGACGGACAGCCGCACGCTGCCGTCAACCCGCTGGCCCGGCCGCTGGCGGGCGAACTCACGGAGGCAGAAGCGGTGGAGGCAGTGATGAAGTCGCTGCCGGCGATTGCCGACGCTTGGCAGCTTGAGAACGGCACCTTCTCGCAGGATGCTCGTGCCGTAGAAACCATCCGTCTCGCCCTTTTGGCTGAGGCAGATGCGTCGATCATAAATCCGGCCGCCGAAGCCGCAATAGCGTATCTCTTCAGATATAAGCAAAACGCCAGGGTGGCGTTGGACATTTCAGTGGCAGTGCTGGCAGCGGTCCAACAACGCGGCACTGCGCCGGCGCCTTGGCTTGTGCTTCGGGGGATTGAGTGTGCACAGCTACTCGGAAGCTCGGAGGCCCTGGAGAAGTTGCTCATTGCGAGCAGGCGACTCGACCTAGGAGAGACCTTTGAGGCTGCTAGCCTGCTGCTGCGAACGGCACGGCTAAGCCAAGAACAAGGTGACTACGACGCGGCAGTGGCCGATGCGAGAGCCGCGGCGGAGATGTTTGATCGCCTCAACTATGACCGCGATGCGGCGATCGCGCGCGGCCAGCTCTCCGACATTTACTTCGTCCGCGGCGAGTTGGACGAGGCTCTGCGCATCCGTACCGAGGAAGAGCTACCGGTATACGAGCGCCTCGGGGATGTGCGTTCCAGGGCCGTGACCATCGGTCTGATCTCCGACATTTTAAGGGCTCGCGGTCTGCTCGACGAGGCACTGCGCTCTTTACATGATGACCTGATCCCGACGTTTGAGCGCTTGGGTGACATCCACTCCAAGGCAGTGACCATGGGGAAGATCGCCGACATTCATTTTGTCCGCGGCGAGCTCGACGAGGCCCTGCGCATCCGTACCAAGGAGCAGTTGCCGGTCTACGAGCGCCTTGGCGACGTGCGCGCTCAGGCGGTGACCATGGGCCAGATCGCCGACATTCATTTTGTCCGCGGCCAGCTCGACGAGGCCCTGCGGATCCGCCGAGAAGAGGAACTGCCGGTCTACAAGCGCCTGGGCGACGTGCGCTCCAAGGCGATGACCATGGGGAAGGTCGCCGACATCCTGAAGGCCCGTGGCCAGCTCGACCAGGCCCTGGATATGCATCTTGAGCGCCTCGAAATCCATCGGGCGCTGCAGCATGTCGATGGCATCGCCCACACGCGCTTTTCCTGCGCGCAAATTCGGCTGGAGCGCGGCGATCACCAGCGAGGTGAAATCCAGTCAATCTACGAGGAACTGCAGGAAGCGTTCGATATCAACAAGCACCTGCAGCGCCCTGATGGTGTCGGTGCCGTCGGTGTACTGCTCGCTCAGGTGCTGGCCATGGGTGGGCACAAGGACGAGGCGCTTGCAGTCCTGCAGGACGCGCGCTCGGCGTTCGAGTTGTTGAAGATGCGCGACGGCGTGGCACACGCCGATCGACTCGCCGCGATGATCCGCGGCGAGGGCGGTTGACGACGATAGTGCGAAACCCGCCACACTCGCCCGTTTCCAATCACCTCACCACGCCCACCCTGTCTCCCTCTCCACCAGCGCCTTGTACAGCCCCTGGATCCGGCGCGTGACCGGCCCCGTCTCCCCGTCGCCGATCGCGCGGCCGTCGATCTCCGCCACCCTCGTCTGGCCGCCGAAGGTGCCGGTGACGAAGGCCTCGTCGGCGCCGTAGGTGTCGACCAGCGAGAAGTTGCGCTCGAACACCGGGATGCCGTCGGCGCGGCAGACCTCGATGACCTTCCTGCGGGTGATGCCGTTCATGCAGTAGTCGCCGGTCGAAGTCCACACCTCGCCCTTGCGGACGATGAAGAAGTTGCAGGAGTTGGTGGTGTTGACGAAGCCGTGCGGGTCGAGCATCAGCGCCTCGTCGGCGCCGGCCTTGATGGCGTGGATCCCGGCCAGGATGCAGTTCAGCTTGGAGTGCGAGTTCAGCTTCGGGTCCTGGGTGACCGGCAGGCCGCGCACGATCGGCACGGTGTGCAGGCGCAACCCGCGGTTTGCCGTCTCGGCGCTGGGGGTGGAGTGCTCCATGATGATCACGATCGTCGGGCCGGAGCGCGACAGCCGCGGGTCCTGGAACGGCTTGGCCTTGACCCCGCGGGTCACCATCAGCCGGGCATGGGCGTTGTCGCGCATGGCGTTGGCGGCGGCGGTGGCGTCGAGCGCGTCCTTCAGCCCCTCGCGGGTCATGCCGATCTCCAGGTCGATCGCCTTGGCGGCCTCGAACAGCCGGTCCAGGTGCTCGCCCAGGAACGCCCAGTTGCCGTTGTGCAGCCGCAGCCCCTCCCACACCCCGTCGCCGAGCATGAAGCCGGCGTCGTAGACCGACACCACGGCCTCCGAGCGATGCACGATGCGGCCGTTGACGTACAGCCTGAGGTCGTCGTTGCGCGGGTCGGCCTCGGCGTCGTGGGCGGAGGTGTGGCTGGGATCGGTGGACATGGGGAGCCTCGGGCTGCGGAGCGGATCGGGCAACCGTAACCGAGCGCGGGCCGCTTGTTCAGGTCTCGCGGCCGTCGACGGACGGTTCCGGCGTTGCCTCGCCGGTTGGCGCAGGCTACCGTCTCGGCCGTCGAAAAGGACCCGGGGCGGCAGCGGTAAGCCCGCCCCCTTCCGCCAAGGAAGCTCCGTCTCGCCTCTGCGGCGAGCCCGCGACATGCCATCGGCGATGCTTCGCCGGGGTGGCGTGTGGCGTGTCAGGTCCTCTCCCGGTGCCCACCGATGCCTCGGCAAAGCGCGCCTCCCAACGACGGAGATGCACAATGCCCATCATTCGCGCGAACACCGGTATCGTCACGCAGATCAACGTCTTCACCGTCCCCGACGGCGGGCAGCAGGCGCTTATCGAGGCGCTCGCGGACTCCGCCGAGATCGCTCGCGGGGTTCCCGGCTGGATATCCGCCAGCCTCCACCGCAGCCGGGACGGCACCCGCGTCGTCAACTACGCGCAGAGCGACGGCCCGGCCAGTGCCCGGCTGATCGTCGAGCGCCTGCGGGAGGCGGGATGCCTCGAGCGGCATGCGGAGCTCGGCACCGCGCACCCGGGACTCTACGACGTCGTCGTGACCCTCGAGCGGTGACGGACCGCCGCCGGCCGCCTCAGCGCACCAGCACGTTGCGGAACTGCCAGGGATCGGTCGGGTCCATGTCCTCGGGGAACAGGCCCGGCCGGTCGGTCAGCGGGGTCCAGTCGGTGTAGTAGCCCTTCACCGGGCCGAGATACGGGGTCTGGACCTCGAGGCAGCGCGCGAAATTCATCTCGTCGGCCTCGACGATGCCGGCCTCCGGATTCTCCAGCGCCCACACCATGCCGGCCAGCACCGCCGAGGTGACCTGCAGGCCGGTGGCGTTCTGGTACGGCGCCAGGCCGCGGGTCTCGTCGATCGACAGCTGCGAGCCGTACCAGTAGGCGTTCCTGGCGTGGCCGTAGAGCAGCACGCCGAGCTCGTCCTCGCCGTCGATGATCTCGTCCTCGTTCAGCACGTGCAGCACCGGCTGGACCTTGCCGGCCCGCCCGAACAGCTCGTGCAGCGACAGCACCGCGTCGTTGCACGGGTGGTAGGCGTAGTGGCAGGTCGGTCGGAACTCCGGCGCCTCGGGGTCGCCGACGGTGAAGTAGTCGGCGATCGAGATCGACTCGTTGTGGGTCACCAGGAAGCCGTATTGCGGCCCCGGGGTCGGGCACCAGGTGCGTACCCGGGTGTTGGCGCCCGGCTGCAGCAGGTAGATCGCCGCCCGGCAGCCCTCGAGGTGGCGGCGGCCGTTCTCCGGCATCCACTTCTCGTGGGTGCCGAACCCGAGCTCGGCCGGCTGGAAGCCCTCGGACAGGAAGCCCTCGACCGACCAGGTGTTCCAGAACACGTCCATCGGCTTCGGCCGCTTGGCGCGCTGGGTGTCGCGCTCGGCGATGTGCACGCCCTTGACGCCCAGCGACTGCATCAGCCGACCCCAGCCCTCGCGGGTGGTCGGCACGGCGGTGTCGGCGCCGGTGTCGCGGGCGATGTCCAGTAGCGCCTGCTTGACCAGCCAGGACACCATGCCGGGGTTGGCGCCGCAGCACGACACCGCGGTGGTGCCGCCCGGGTTGGCGGCCTTCTCGGCCCGCACGGTCTCGCGGAGCGCGTAGTTCGAGCGGTCCGCCGGCCCGGCGTTCTCGTCGAAATAGAACCCGAGCCATGGCTCGACCACGGTGTCGATGTACAGCACGCCGAGCTCGCGGCAGAACTTCATGAGGTCGAGCGAGGAGGTGTCGACCGACAGGTTCACGCAGAAGCCCCGGCCCTCGCCGGCGGTCAGCAGCGGCTCCAGCAGCTTGCGGTAGTTGTCGCGGGTGACCGACTGGTGGACGAAGCGGATGCCGCGCTCGTCCAGCATGGCGCGGTCGGAATCGTCGGGGTCGATCACCACGAACCGGCTGCGGTCGAAGCGGAAATGACGCTCGATCAGCGGCAGGGTGCCCTTGCCGATGGAGCCGAAGCCGATCATCACGATCGGGCCGTCGATGGTGCCGTGCACGGGCCAGTTGGACGGGGCGGTCATTGACGATCTCCCTCGCGACCGGCGCGGGCGGCGCCGTCGTAGTGCGATGTGGTTGCCGGGGCGTGCGACCCGACGACCGGAGCTTTCCCCGTGCCGTCGAACGGCCCGTCAATGATACGGGTCGCCCGGCAAATCAAGTCTCCAGTTGATGGAACCGCCGCCGGCGTCCACCCGTCGCTTCGTCCACGCGATTCACGCATCTTCGGGCGGTTTGTAGGTCCCGGCTCTCCGCGACGTCGTCGCTACGGCCGGGATGAGGGAATATGAGCCCTTGACCCTCAGCCTCATCCCGGCCGTAGCGCAGCGAAGAGCCGGGACCCACTGGGCGACGGGCCGTTCCTTCACGCGGCGATCAGCTCGAAGCGGTCGACGTCGACCAGCCCCCTGTCGGTGATCTTCAGGTGAGGGATCACCGGCAGCGGCAGGAACGCGACCTGCAGGAACGGCTCGGGCAGGGTGGTACCGAGCGCCTTCGCCGCATGGCGCAGCGGGATCAGGGCGTCGCGCACCTGCTCGTGGCTCGTCAGGCTCATCAGCCCGGCGACCGGCAGGGCGATCTCGGCCAGCACGCGGCCGCCCTCGGCCACCACGAAGCCGCCCTCGATCTCGGCGAGCCGGTTGACCGCAACCGCCATGTCGCCGTCGTCGACCCCGACCACGCAGATGTTGTGGCTGTCGTGGCCGACCGTCGAGGCGATGGCGCCGCGCTTCAGCCCGAAGCCGTGGACAAAGCCGACGCCGATGTTGCCGTTCTTGCCGTGCCGCTCGACCACCGCGACCTTGACCACGTCCTGGCCGGTGTCGGCCCGACGCATGCCGTCGGCGAACGGCAAGGTCGCCTGCCGGCGCTCGGTGATGATCTTTCCGGGCACCACGCCGATCACCGGGGTCGAAGGGCCGCTGCCGCGTGCCGCGAAGTCGGCGGCCGACACCCGCCGCGCCTTGACGCTGGCGAGGCCGACCGGCTCGACCGGCCGGAGGCTCTCGAACAGCGCATCCTCGACCGGCCGGCCGCCGCAGATCACGCTCGCGACCCGGCAGTCCTCCAGGTCGTCGAGGATCGCCAGGTCGGCCCGCCAGCCGGGCGCGACCAGGCCGCGGTCGGCCAGCCGGAACGCCCGCGCCGCCGAGATGCTGGCGGCCCGGTAGGCGGCGAGCGGCGGCGCGCCGGCGGCGATCGCGGTGCGGATCATGTAGTCGAGGTGGCCCTCCTCGGCGATGTCCAGCGGGTTGCGGTCGTCGGTGCACAGCGCGATGAACGACGAGTAGCGTTCGGTGATGATCGGGATCAGGGCGTGCAGGTCCTTGGAGACCGAGCCCTCGCGGATCAGCACGTGCATGCCCTTGCGCAGCTTCTCCAGCGCCTCGTCGGCGGTGGTGATCTCATGGTCGGTGCGGATGCCGGCGGCCAGGTAGCCGTTGAGGTCCAGGCCGCGCAGCAGCGGGGCGTGGCCGTCGATGTGCCGGCCCTCGAACGCCGCCAGCTTGGCCAGGCAGGCCGGGTCCTTGGCCAGGACCCCGGGGAAGTTCATGAACTCGGCGAGTCCGAAGACCTTCGGATGGTCCATGAACGGCACCAGGTCGCCGGTATCGAGCCGGGCCCCCGAGGTCTCCAGATGGGTCGCCGGCACGCAGCTCGACAGCTGCACCCGCACGTCCATCACCAAGGATTCGGCGGAGTCGAGAAAGTACCGCAGCCCCTCGGTGCCGAGCACGTTCGAGATCTCGTGCGGGTCGCAGATCGCGGTGGTCACGCCGTAGTGCAGGACGCAGCGGTCGAACTCGTGCGGGGTCAGCAGCGACGACTCGATGTGCAGGTGGGTGTCGATGAAGCCCGGGACGACCGTCTTGCCGCGCAGGTCGATCTCGCGGATCCCACGGTAGTCGCCGCAGGTGCCGACGATGCGATCGCCGGCGATCGCGACGTCGGTGTCGACCAGTTCGCCGGTAACCAGATCGAACACTCTCGCGTGTTTCAGGACGAGGTCGGCAGCGGTCGCACCCCGGCCCTGGTCGATGGCCCGCGCCAGAGAGTCGATCGTCATCGTGCCTGTCCTCGATCGTCGCGTTCCGCTGTAGGCATCCTATCCCTGCCGCCCGACGCCGCCAAATGCGGTCCCGACCGAAAGGTTGCAGGTGCGGTGTGTCGATCTACCCATAAGGGGAATCGGGCGAAGTCCGTGATGACTCCGATGGGGAGGGATTGCGGCGGTTCTTGATGAGAGGTGAACTGCCTCAGCGGATGTTTGACGGCAATTTCATTGAATTTGTTGCGCAAATGGTATGGGTAACTCATTTGTCTTACATTTCATCTGGTGATTGTCGCATTCGAGTAATGAAAGTGTCTTGACATATGGTGATCATCGGCCAATTTTCCGACTATGGGGGTCAAACGACACCGTGAACTTGGGAATTGAAAATGTCTGATGAAGCATCGCGAGAGAACGCCGGGTCGTCCGACCTTCTGCGCATGACCACGGAGGTGGTCGCGGCCTATCTCGGTAACAACAGCGTCCCTTCCACGCAGATTTCGGAAGTGATCAGCACGGTTCATGACGCGCTGAAGGGCCTGTCTGAAGGCGGGCGCGAGCCGGAGCCGGAGCCGTTGAAGCCGGCAGTGCCGATCAAGAAGTCGGTCACGCCCGAGTACATCATCTGTCTCGAGGACGGCAAGCAGCTGAAGATGCTGAAGCGGCATCTGCGAACCACCTACGACATGACGCCCGAGGAATACCGGGCGAAGTGGGGCCTGCCCGCGAACTACCCGATGGTCGCCCCGAACTACGCCAAGCAGCGCTCTGAGTTCGCCAAGAAGATCGGACTCGGCAAGGTCTCGGCGAAGCCGGCCGGCCGCCGCAAGAAGAGCGCCTGAGGCTCTGCACATCCTGAAAGGGCGTCGCGGTCCCGGTTGCGGCGCCCTTTTCGCATTGTCGGCCGGTGTCCGCGGGCTCACCGTTCCCGAGACCTCCGATCTGCGTCGGATCGAGCCGGTTCGGGATCCTGTGGTCGAACAATAGCGGGTTGCCATGGTGGCGCAGAGCACCGTCCAGCGCGTCAGGCTGCTGATCGGGATGATCGCCGGCTCGAGCGTGGCCGGTGGCCTGTATGCCGCGGCGTTGCGGCAGCCGCCGGTGTCGTGGGTGGTCCAGATCGCCATCGGCGCTACCATCGGCGTGGTGATCTCGTCGGTCATCACCTCCATCGAACTGCTCGGCGAGGGCCGGCCGATCGAGTCGCCGACGCGCCGGTTGCCGCTCGCGCTCTCGGTTCTCCTGCGCACGCTGGTCTACGGCGTGGTGATCGTCGCGTCCCTGCTGGCGGTTCCCTGGGCCTACACCGGGGAATGGGAAGGGCTGTTCCGGTCCGGCATCGTCCGGGACGTCGCGTTCTCGTTCTCAGCGACCTTCGTGGTCGTTTCGTTGGTCTCGATCATCCGGCTGATCGGCCCGGGGGTGCTCGCGAACCTGCTGACCGGCCGCTACCACCGGCCGCGCGAGGAGCAGAGGATCGTGCTGTTCCTCGATCTGGTCGGATCCACCGGCATTGCCGAGAGCATCGGCAACATCCGTTTCCACGGGCTGCTGTCCGAGGTGTTCTCCCACCTTTCGGACGTGGTCGTGGACCTCGGCGGCGAGGTCCACCGCTATGTCGGTGACGCGCTGATCGCGACCTGGCCGCTCGGGACCCCTGAGGACAACGCCAGGCCGATCCGGTGCCTGTTCGTCTGCCGGGACGCCCTGGAGAGGGCGCGTCCGGGACTGCTCGCACGCCACGGCCACGCGCCCGACTTCCGCGCCGGGCTGCATGCCGGCCGGCTGGTCGCCGGCGAGGTCGGCTCGTTCAAGCGCGAGATCGCCCTGCTCGGCGACACCATGAATACCGTCGCCCGCATCGAGGAAGCATGCCGGACGACCGGTCGTCGCTGGCTCGTATCGAAGGCATTGCTGGACTGCACGGCGGTTCCCGAGGGGGTGAGGCTGGAGGGCATCGGGCGGCCTGCGCTGCGCGGCAAGTCGGAAGGGTTGGAGCTGTTCGCGCTCGATCCGGACGTGCCGGAGTCGACCGGACACGGGGCGGGAACGGTCGAGGCTGCTTCGCATCGCGGTCAGCAGGCGGCGGTCCGGGCGAATTGAAGATGCCGGACCGACAGTGTAGTAACCGCCACAGCGATCCGCCCTCGGCGGCCCGATACCCAGTCGGTGTCATGGTTGTAGATCGACCGCATACTCTCTCCGTCGCGCCGATGATGGACTGGACGGACCGGCACTGCCGGACCTTCCACCGTCACCTGACCCGGCACGCATTGCTGTACACCGAGATGGTGACGGCGGATGCCGTGTTGCGCGGCGATCGCGAGCGGCTGCTCGGGTACTCTCCGGACGAGCATCCGGTGGCGCTGCAGCTCGGCGGCTCGGAGCCGGCGGCGATGGCGGAGGCCGCCCGGATCGCCGAGGATTTCGGCTACGACGAGGTCAACGTCAACGTCGGCTGCCCGTCCGACCGGGTGCAGTCCGGCCGGTTCGGCGCCTGCCTGATGCGCGAGCCGGAGCTGGTGGGGCAGGTGGTCGCGGAGATGCGTGCGGCGGTCTCGATCCCGGTGACCGTCAAGTGCCGGATCGGCGTCGACGACCAGGACCCGGGACCGGCCCTGGACGCCCTGGTGGATGCGGTCGCGGGCGCCGGCTGCGGCACCGTGATCGTGCACGCCCGCAAGGCTTGGCTGCAGGGGCTGTCGCCGAAGGAGAACCGGGACGTGCCGCCGCTGGACTACGGGCGGGTCGATGCGCTGAAGGCCGCGCGTCCGGCGCTGACGGTGGTGCTGAACGGCGGCCTGCAGGACCTGGATGCGGCGGAGGCGGCCCTGGGCCGGGGGCTCGACGGCGCCATGCTCGGCCGTGCCGCCTACCAGACCCCGTGGGTCCTGGCGGACGTCGACCGCCGGTTGTTCGGCGCGCCGGCGTCCGACCTGGACCGCCACGCCGTGGTCGAGGCGATGGCCGACTACGCGGCCCGCATGCGGCGCGACCACGGCACCCCGGTCAAGTCGATCGCCCGCCACATGCTCGGCCTGTTCCAGGGGCTTCCCGGAGCACGGGCCTGGCGCCGTCATCTCGCCGAGACCATGCCGGATCCCGAGGCCGGGCCGGAGATCCTGATCGAGGCGGCCGCCCGGGTGGCGCCGCAACGCCGCGCCGCGGCCTGACCGGGTCGGGAGGACTGACCGTGAGCCGAACCCGCGCGCTGACCGAATACGGGCCCCTGGTCCTGTTCTTCGTGTGCAACTTCGCATTCGGCATCATGCCGGCGACCGGCGTACTGGTGGTGGCGACGATCGCCGCGGTCGCCTGGGCGATGCTGCGCGAGCGCCGGGTGCCGTGGCTGGCCGTGGTCGGCGCCGTCCTGGTGTCGGTGTTCGGCGGCCTGACCCTGGTGTTCGACGACACCTTCTTCCTGAAGATCAAGCCGACCGTGGCCAGCCTGCTGTCGGCCTCGGCACTCGGCATCGGGCTGCTGCTGCGGCGCAACCTGCTCAAGCAGCTGATCGGCTCGATGCTCGACCTCGACGACCGTGGCTGGTTCCGCCTGACGCTCTACTGGATGGGCGTGTTCGTGGTGATGGCGGTGGCCAACGAGATCGCCTGGCGGTCGCTGTCGACCGACGGCTGGGTGACGTTCAAGGCGTTCGGGCTCACCGGTATCGCCATCGTCGGCTCGATCGGCGCTGCGCCGATCATGCGGGGCGCCCAGAAGGGCGGCTGACCGGCGGCCGAGCCCGTCCCGGGCCGGCTGCGACCCGGGACGTAGGCGGCTCGGCGATGGGCGCCGTCAGGGCCGGATGATCGCCTGCTGACGCTGCACCTCGATCTGGGCGACCCGGGCCTCGCCGGCAGCCTTGACCTGGTCGACCGACGTCCTGCAGCCGTCGTCCGCACCGCACTCGTTGGCGATCTTGGCGAGCGAGTCCGCGGTGTTCGCCCTGGCGCGCGCGCTGGCGCTGTCGAAGAACACGTCGCGGGCGGCGGTGTTCGGGAACGCCTCCGGCACCATGGTGAGGGTCAGGCTGGACGGGTACTCGTTCATCGCACCCGAGCCGGCATCCACCGCCACGCCGATGATGCCGCCGAAGATGATGTTGCCGAAGGTCATGCCCTGGAACTCGGAGTCCAGGGTTCCGGCGGTCTCCATGAAGCCGTCCTTGGTGCACCGGATGGTGATGGCGTCCTTGCTCTTGTCGATCTGCACGGTTCCCGGCGTCGGATTGACGACGGCCAGGGTCTGCCCCTTGCGGTCGAGCTTGCACTCGGCGCCTGCCGGATCGGTCAGGACGGTAAGGGACTGGCCGGAGCCGGTCGTAATGGTCGCACAGCCTCCCAGCGTCAGCGCCGCAAGTGCGGTCGCTGCCCAGATTCCTCCACGCATAGTGCCCCCGTACGTAGTGCCGGCATTCCGGCCATTGGTTGTAGGTGGATCGGGTTTATCCGGCCCCGGTGGTCCGGGCAAGACCGCTGTCGTCGACCTTGCCGCCGAGCCGGGCCAGCAGAGCCGCGGCCGCGAGGGTGACGAGGCCGAGCGCGCCCATGGCGTGGTAGGCCGCCATGCCGACCGCGTCGTACAGCAGGCCGGCGACCGGCATGCAGGCGCCCATCAGGACCCCGGTCACCAGGGCGTAGTACAGCGCCTGGGCGGTTGCCTCGAGGCCCGGCGGGGCGTTGTCCTGCAGGAACCGCATGGCGCCCAGATGCGCCGCCCCGAAGGTCAGCGCGTGCAGCACCTGCAGCGGCGCGACCACCGCGACGGAATCGGCGACGGCGGTGAGCGGCCAGCGCACCAGGACCCCGACGCCGGCGAACGCCAGCAGCACGGGCGCGCTGCCGAACCGCCCCAGCCGTCCTGCCACCCAGAACAGGGCGATCTCGGCGAAGACGCCGATGGTCCACAGCATGCCGATGACGGCGTCGTCGAAGCCGATCCTTCGCCAGGCGATGGTCCCGAAGCCGTAGAACACGCAGTGGCTGGCCTGGGCGGCCCCGGCGGCGACCACGAAGGTCACGAACCGCCGGTCGGCCACCAGTCGCCCGACGGTTAGCCAGGACCACGACCGTGCCGCACGCGCCTGCCGGCGCGGCATGAGGACGGTCGCCAGGACCAGGGCCGCCAGCCCGGCCAGGGTCATCGGCAGGACCGCCTCGGTCCGGAACACGTCGATCGCCCAGCCGCCGAGCGCCGCGGCCGCGATGAACGCGAGCGAGCCCCAGATCCGGATCCGGCCGTAGTCGAGCCGACGCTGGCGGATCTCGGCCAGCGACAGCGCCTCGCCGAGCGGCATGATGGTCTGGAAGGTAACGCCGACCAGGGCGGCGAGCACGAGGTAGTGCCAGGGCTCCCGGGCCCACCCGAAGCCGGCGTAGACGACCAGGGCGGCGACCGACAGCAGGATCACCAGCCCGCGCAGCGCCCCGCTGGCGTCGGCCGCCGCCGCCATCGCCGGCTGCGCCACCAGCTTGATCCAGAAGCCGACCGCCAGGACCGCGCCGATGGTGACCGGGTCCAGGCCGCGGCCTTCCAGCCAGGCCGGCCAGTACGGCAGCAGGACACCTGCAACCGCGAAGTAGGCGGTGTAGAACAGGGCCAGGCGGACCGCGACCGGATCCGCGATACGATGGACCATCGTCATGCCCCTCGGTGCCTTCTCGAGCCGTTTCGGGTCGCCGCCGGCCGACACACTGGCCGAGTCGCGCCCGTTGCGCATCTGCGGAATCGTGCCGGCATGACGGCGCGGGTGTTCGACGCCTCGCTGTACCGCTACGGCGACCTCGAGCCGTCCTATTGGGAGGCCACGGTCGAGCGGCCGTCGGTCCCCCGGCTGGCGGGCGACGAGACCGCGGAGGTCGCGATCGTCGGCGGCGGGTTCACCGGCCTGTCCTGCGCCCTGCACCTGGCGCGCGATCATGGCATCGGGTCGGTGGTCCTGGATGCCGGCGAGCCGGGCTGGGGCGCGTCCGGCCGCAATGGCGGGCTGGTGTGCATACCGCCGGCCAAGGCCTCGATCCCGGAGCTGGTGTCGCGCTGGGGCCGGGACGAGACCGCCGGGTTCTATCGCTGGGCCATCGACGGCTGCGAGCTCGCGCGGACGCTGCCGGCCGCGGAGGGCTTCGACGTGCGGGCCCAGGGCGACGGCAACCTGGAGGTCGCCGACCATCCGGCGCGCCTGGCCGGGCTGATCGAGCATGCCCGGCACCTGGCCGACCTGACGGGGGTTCCGGTCCGGATCCTCGACCGGGCCGAGTTCGCGGCGATCGGGCACGGCGGCACCGAGCAGTTCGGCGGGGTCCATGTCGGCGTCGGGTTCGCCCTGCATCCGCTGGCTTACGCCCTCGGGCTTCTGGACGCCGCCGTGCGGCGCGGTGCCCGGGTGTACGGCCGCAGCCCGGTGGTGGCCTGGGAGCGCGACGGCGCCGGCCACCGGCTGGTGACCGCGGACGGGGTGGCGGTGCGGGCCCGGCGGGTGGTGGTGGCGACCAACGGCTGGACGCCCGACGGTCTTCACCGGCGATTCGATTCCCGGGTGCTGCCGGCGATCTCGAACATCCTGGTGACGCGGCCGCTGACCGATGCCGAGCTGACCGCCGAATCCTGGAACACCGAGACCGGCGTGGTGAACGCCCGGACCCTGCTGTTCTACTACCGCCTGCTGCCGGACCGGCGGCTGCTGTTCGGGGCGCGCGGCGACACCACCGGCTCGCCCGATGCCGCCGGGCGGGTGCAGGCCTGGATGCACCGCCGGCTCGGCGAGCTGTTCCCGAGCTGGGCCGGCGTCCAGGTCGATTATCGCTGGCGCGGTCTGGTGGCGATGTCGCGCAAGTTCGTGCCGTCGATCGGCACGCTGCCCGGCCAGCCCGGCGTGCACTACGCCTTCGGCTTTCACGCGGCCGGTGTGGCGGCGGCGCCGATGGCCGGCAAGACCCTGGCCGACACGATCGCCGGCCGGAACGGTGACGACCGGATCCCGGCGGTCCTGCGCGGGCTGCCGTCGCGCTTCCCGATCTCCGGTCTGCGTCGACTTGCGCTGGCGGGTGCCTATCTATGGTACGGTGCGCGCGACCGCTTTCAGGAGTTGGGTCGCCGAACCGACGGGTGAGACGACGATGCCGACGCAGGTGGATCGGAACGACGAGAAGAGGCCACGACGGAACCGCCGGCTGGACGCGGTCATCGTGCTGCTGTTCGGGCTCATGATCCTCGGCGGCCTCGCGGTGTTCCCGCTCAGCGTCACCGCCAACAAGCTGTCGGGGCTGTGGATCACGCTCTGCGCGTCGCTGGGGATCGACTGATCGCCGGCTTCCTGTGATCGAGTTGCGACTGCGCCGGGTCGACCGGCTGTCAGGTGCCGTCGCGCTTCCGTCCCGGTCGGGCTGCTCCGACGCTGCGGGCCAGCAGGAGGACCGGAAGGATACCGGCCGCCACGATCGCCAGCGCGGCCGGCGCGCAGGCTTCCAGGCGCTCGTCGGACGCGTACTGGTAGACGAAGGTCGCCAGCGTGTCGAAGTTGAACGGCCGCAGTACCAGGGTCGCCGGCAGTTCCTTCATGGTATCGACGAACACCAGCAGGCCGCCGGTCAGCAGGCTGCCGCGGATCATCGGCAGATGCAGCCGGCGCAGGGTGGCGCTCGGGCTGTGCCCGAGGGTCCGCGCCGCCATCTCCATGCTCGGGGTCACCCGGCCGAGCCCGGCCTCGACGGCTCCGAGGGAGACCGCGAGGAAGCGCACCGTGTAGGCGAACACCAGCGCCGCCACCGTGCCGCTCAGCAGCAGGCCGGTGGACACGCCCAGGGTCTGTCGCAGGAACGCGTCGACCGCGTTGTCGAAGGCCGCGAACGGGATCAGCACGCCGATTGCCAGCACCGCCCCCGGGATGGCGTAGCCGACCGAGGCCAGGCGGATGGCGCCGTGCACCAGCTTGCCGGCGCGCTGCCGGGCCGCATAGGCGAGCAGGGTGGCGAGGCCGGCCGCCGCCAGGGCCGCGGCTGCCGACAGTCCGAGGCTGTTCAGGGCGTGCCGCAGGAAGTCCGGCGACCATTCGGCCGAGGCGCTCGTGAAGGCATAGTCGGCGAGCGTCGCCGCCGGCACCACGAAGCCGAGCGCCACCGGCAGGGTGCAGGCGAGTGTCGCGGCCCAGGCCTTGCGGCCGCGCAGCCGGATGCCCTCGATCGGGCGCAGCTTCGACGAGGTGTGGTGGAAGCGCTGGCGGGCGCGCGACCGGCGCTCGGCCCAGATCAGCAGGACCACGAACGCCAGCATGACCAGCGCGATCTGCGCGGCGCCGCCGGCGTTGCCCATGCGCAGCCAGACGTCGAACACGCCGGCGGTCAGGGTCCGGACCGCGAAGAAGTCGACCGTGCCGAAATCGTTGAGGCACTCCATCAGCGCCAGCGTCACCCCGACCGCGATCGCCGGCCGAGCGAGCGGCAGGGCGACGTCGATCAGCGATCGCCAGGTGCTGCGGCCGAGCGTCCGGCTGACCTCCAGCACACAGATCGACTGCTCGAGGAAGGTGGCGCGCGCCAGGGCGTAGACGTACGGGTAGAGGACCAGCGTCAGCATGGCGATGGCGCCGCCGAGCGAGCGGATCTCCGGGAACCAGTAGTCGCGCCGCGTGGACCAGCCGAACACCGCGCGCAGGGCCGACTGCAGCGGTCCGGCGAACTCCAGCAGGTCGGTGTAGACATAGGCGATCAGGTAACCGGGCATGGCCAGCGGCAGCAGCAGGGCCCATTCGAAGACGCGGCGCCCCGGGAACCGGCACATGGCGACCAGCCAGGCGGTGCCGGTGCCGATCACGAAGGTGCCGAGGCCGACGCCGAGCATCAGCAGCAGGGTGGTGACGACGTAGCCGGGCAGCACCGTCGAGGCCAGGTGCGGCCAGATGTTCTCGGTCGGGAACAGTGCCGTCCGGACGATCGCCAGCACCGGCAGCGCCACCAGGCCGGCGGTGACCAGCGCGGCCACATGCCAGCGGCGGCGCCCGTCTCCGGGCACCGCCGCGAACTGCTCGGGCGCCGCCGCGGCGCCCCGGAAGGCATCGGCCTCTGCGGTCATCCGTCGTAGCCGACCCGGTCGACCATCCTGACGGCGGTGCTCCGCAGCTCGGCGATCGCCGACAGCGGCAGGTCGTCCGGCGTGAACCGGCCCCAGGACTCGACCAGCGGCGACCATTTGACGTGCGGGTTCACCGGATACTCGTAGTTGACGGTCGCGTAGATTTCCTGGGCTTCGTCGCTCGACAGGAACTCCATGAGCTCGAGGGCGTTCTCGCGGTTCGGCGCCGACTTCGACATGGCGATGCCGGAGACGTTGACGTGCGTGCCCTTGGTGCCGCCGATGGTCGGGAACACCGGGTTGACGGCGTCGGCCCAGGCCTTCTGCTCGGGGTCCGCCAGCATCGCGCCGTAGTAGTAGTTGTTGCCGAGGGCGAGGTCGCACTCGCCTTCCTTGATCGCCTTGACCTGACCGCGGTCGTTGCCCTGCGGCTTGCGGGCGAGGTTGGCCTTCAGGCCGGCCAGCCAGGCCTCGGCCTTGGCCTCGCCGTGATGCGCGATCATCCCGGCCAGCAGGGCGATGTTGTAGTCGTGCTTACCGCTGCGGGTGCAGATGCGGCCCGCCCACTTGGGATCGGCCAGCTCCTCGTAGGAGGTGATCTCGCCCGGCTTCACGCGCTCCTTGGAGGCGTAGATCAGCCGGGCCCGCTGGGTCAGCGCGAACCACCGTCCCTCGGGGTCGCGGAAGCTCGCCGGGACGTTGGCCGTGAGGACCGGGCTCTCGACCGCCTGAACCACGCCGGCCTCGACCGCGTCGTTCAGCCGGCCGATGTCGACCGTGAGGATGACGTCCGCCGGGCTGTTCACGCCCTCGGCCTTCATGCGCTCGACCACGCCCTCCTTGGCGAACACGACGTTGGTCTTGATGCCGGTCTTGGCGGTGAACGCCTCGAGCAGGGGCTCGATCAGGAACGGCTGGCGCAGCGAGTAGATGTTGACCTCGCCATCGGCCTTCGCCGCGGTCGAGCCGACCATCGCAGCGAGAGCGATTGCGGATCCGAGCATGGCGCCGGTCAGGCTGCGTGTCATGGCGTGTCCTTCGTGATGAGAATGGTTCGCATGACGACCTTGTTGCAAATGGGTCTCATTCTGTCAATTCCGATCAACCCGGTTTTCCGGAGCCAGGCACTGATGTGGATCAAGCGAGGGCGATTTCCCGATCACGCGGAGTTGATCCAGGGCCCTGGTCGGCATAGCCTGCTTAAATGAGTTCGATGCGCTCGATTCAACAAATGCGGGATTATCGGCGACGGGGCTGAGTCGATTGGACGGCGGCGTTTGGCTGCCGTCGTCGGCAGGGGCAGGACGTGGACGAGGGACTCGACAGACCGCCTTGGTATTTTGCCGATTTCGACATGCAGGTTGTCAACGAGAGGCTGGTCAGTATTTACAATCATTGGGTGTTGCTTCGCGCAACGGGCGACGTTCCGGCTGCCGACCGCTGGGACCCGCTGGATCTGGTCCGGCACCTCGGCCACCTGTTCGTCGTCCGGGTGGAGGCCAGCGGCCCGGACGACGTCGCGCCGGATCTTCGTTACACGCTGATCGGCACCTATCTGGTCGACGTCCTGGGCCGGGACACCACCGGCCAGCTGGTCCGCGACACCTTTCCGGACGGACATCCGGTTTCGGCGGTCTATCACCGGGCGATCGCGCTCCGGCGACCGGTGCGGACGCATGGCCGGCTCGACTGGGTCGACAAGAAGTATCGCCGCTTCGAGAGCATCCTGCTGCCGCTGGCCGGGAGCGACGGGGCGATCGCGAAGTTCGCCGGCGCCGCCGTGTACGAGACGATCGGCCGTTCCGTTGCCGACGCTCCGGAGCCGGCGTAGCCTCATTCCCGGCAATTCGGACCCGAACGAGGCGCGCATGGCCGACCCGTCGATCTTCGCCGAGGGCTTCAAGACCGATCCTTACTGGTGGGACGCGGCGCCGCCGGACACCGAGGGCGACGCGCCGCCGCCGGACCGTGCAGACGTGGTGGTGGTGGGCAGCGGCTACACCGGCCTCTCGGCGGCGCTCGAGCTGGCCCGTGGCGGCGTGGACGTGGCGGTGCTGGAGGCCCATCGCTTCGGCGAGGGCGCCAGCACCCGGAGCGGCGGCATGCTGTCCGGCGGCGTGAACGTCGGCAAGGGCGGCGACATCGAGCGGCTGTACGGCGCCGACCGCGTGCAGGCGATGATCGAGGAAGCCGCCGAGTCCTATGGCCACTTCGAGCGCATCATCGAGCGCGAGAACATCGACTGCCAGTACCGACGGTCGGGTCGGTTCGTCGGGGCGCACACCCCGGCGGCGTTCGCGGCCATGGCGGCGCGGGTCGCGACCCTCAATGCGCATGCCGCCGCCGAAGCCCGGCTGGTGCCCCGCGACCGGCAGCGCGAGGAGCTCGGCTCCGACTTCTATTACGGCGGAATGGTGGTGGAGCGGGCCGGCGGGGTTCATCCGTCGCTCTACCACCAGGGCCTGCGGCGGGCCTGCCGGGCGGCCGGGGTCAGGCTGTGCGCGAACACCGCGGTCGAGGGCATCGACGGCACCGCCGGCGACCTCACGGTGCGGACCTCGCGCGGGGCGGTGCGGGCCCGCGAGGTGGTGCTCGGCACCAACGGCTATACCGGCGCCGCGACGCCGTGGTTCCGCCGGCGCGTGGTTCCGGTCGGCAGCTACATCATCGCGACCGAGCCGCTCGGCGAGGCCCGGATCCGCGAGTTGTTCCCGAGCATGCGGGTGGTCGCCGACACCAAGCGGGTACTGTTCTACTTCCGGCCGTCGCCCGACGGCACCCGGGTGGTGTTCGGCGGCCGGGCCAGCTTCCGGACCAAGACCGCGCTGGAGACGGCGCCGGTGCTGTACGACTACATGCTCGGCGTGTTCCCGCAGTTGCGGGGCGTGAAGATCTCGCACGCCTGGACCGGCAACGTCGCCTTCACCTTCGACCGGGTGCCGCACATGGGCGAGCGGGACGGGGTGCACTACGCGCTCGGCTGCAACGGCAGCGGCGTGGTGATGATGAGCCACCTCGGCCATCGCACGGCGCTGAAGATCCTCGGCAAGACCAACCGGCCCAGCGCCTTCGAGGGCCTGCCGTTCGAGACCCGCCCGCTGTACCACGGCAGGCCGTGGTTCCTGCCGGCGATCGGTGCCTGGTACAAGCTGCGGGACTGGATCGACCGGCGGCTGGCTGCCTGATCGTCCTCCGATCGGCTCAGAGCGGCCCAGAGCCCGGGGCCGGGATCGGGACCTTGTCCTTGGCGTACTGCATGGCCCACCAGGCGAACAGTCCCCAGAGCGCCAGATTGATGACGACCAGCGTGGACAGCTGGATCAGGAACGCACCGACGTGACCGCGTCCCGCCCAGGCGGGTTGGTGGTCGTTGGCCGGCACGCGCTTGGCGACCGGCGGGCGGTGGTTCTTGCGGATCTCGGACGGCAGCGGCGACATCCCCTTATCCTCCGCTGCCGGTCAGCGGCCGCTGCTCGGGCGGACCCGGGTCGAACGGCGAGATCAGCGTGCGCTGCTGCGACTGCGGGGCGGCGTACAGCTCGTCCCGGCGCTTCGACAGGACGCCGGCGATGTACGTCATGTCGGTTTCCAGCATGTCGAACTCGCGGTTCAGCATCTGCTGCCACATGTCGTGGATCTTCTCGATGCCGTCGTGACCCGGCTTCAGCGCCTTGGCCTCCTTCTCGGTCTGCTTGATCCAGTCGATGGTGTCCCGGCGCACCGCCCGGGCGTCCTCGACCAGGGCCTTCAGTCGGTTGACGACCTTTTCGGCCGTGGCCGCATCGTAGGTCTCGCAGACCCGCCAGAGCGAATGCAGGTACGCGAAGTCCTCGTCGCCGTACTCGAACAGCGGCTTGCCGTTGTAGGTGAGATCCAGGTTGCGGACCGAGATCCCGCCTTCGAGCCTGGCCATCTTGTTGATCGGCGCGTTGCCGCCGGGGAGCTTGCTGCAGTCCTCCTTGCGCGCGACCGGGGCCTTGAACGGCGATGGGGCGGCCGTGCTGTCCGGTACGGGAAAGCCCGACTGCTGCGCTTCCGCCGGCGCGACCGCGAACCAGGCGATCAGGCACAAGGCGAGGCTGGACAAGCGGATTCGCGCCGCCATACCGTTGTCTCCGTCTCTTCCCTCCGCCGGTGGGCGACTCTAGCACGCCGGCCCCGCCGTCCGCACCCGTCCAGGAGAACGTCATGCCCGCCGTCAGCGTCCCGGAATCCGCCCCGATCGAGAGTTGGACCGTCAGCAAGCCGGCGGTCGCCGGGGAGCGCGGCGTGGTTGCCTCGCAGAACGTTGAATCGAGCATGGTCGGCGCGGCGGTGCTGCGGGCCGGCGGCAACGCCATCGACGCGGCGATCGCGACCGCCCTGTCGCTGTGCGTGGCCGAGCCCTGGATGAGCGGTCTCGGCGGCGGCGGCTTCGCGGTGGTGCACGAGGCCAAGACCGGCACCACCAAGGTGGTCGACTTCGGGATGATCGCGCCGCGCGGGCTCGACCCGGCGACCTATCCGCTCGATACCGGCCGCGACGCGGCCGCCGACCTGTTCGCCTGGCCGGCGGTGGTCGAGGACCGCAACCTGCAGGGCTATCACTCGATCGCGGTTCCCGGCACCTGCGCCGGTTACGCCGCCCTGCTGGAGAACTTCGGGAGCTGGTCGTGGGCCGATGTCATCGGCCCGGCGCTCGGGATGGCGCGGCGTGGGCATCGCCTGACCTGGTGGACGACGCTCCAGGTCGCGGCAGAGGCGGGGTGGCTGGGTCAGTACGAGGAATCGCGGCGGGTCTGGCTGCCGGGCGGCCTGGTGCCGTCGGCGCCGGCCGAAGCGCCGTACGGCCTGCTGTCGATGGGCGCGCTCGCCGACACCTTCGAGCGGCTGCAGAAGGCCGGCCCGTCCGACTTCTACACCGGCGAGACGGCGAAGCGGCTGGTCGCCGACCTGCAGGCCGGCGGCTCGACGATCTCGGCCGAGGACCTGGCGGCCTACCGAGCCCGCATCGTCGATCCGATCGTACGCGAGCGGGCCGGCCACACCCTCAACCTGGTTCCGGGCTACTCCGCCGGCCCGACCTTCGCCGGCGCGCTGGCGCGGCTGCCCGGGACGTTCGCCGGGTCGGCACCGGACGCTGCGGTCTACGCCGCGTATGCCCATGCGCTGATCGAGGCCTACAAGGTCCGCCTCGAGACCATGGGGCATGCCGGCGACGTCGGCGACCGGAGCTGCACCACCCACCTGTCGGCGGTCGATGCCGAGGGCAACATGGTGGTGATCACCACCACCCTGCTGTCGCGCTTCGGGTCGCGGGTCGTGCTGCCCGGGACCGGCGTCCTGATGAACAACGGCATCAACTGGTTCGACCCGCGTCCGGGGCGTGCGAACTCGATGGCCGCCGGCCAGCGTCCGCTATCCAACATGTGCCCGGTGCTGGCGACCAAGGGCGGCAAGGCGGCGTTCGGCCTGGGGGCGTCGGGCGGCCGCAAGATCATGCCGGCGATCTTCCAGCTCAGCTCGTTCATCGGCGAGTTCGGCCTGGGGCTGGAGCAGGCCCTGCTGCAGCCGCGGATCGACGTCAGCCTGGTCGACACCATCATCGCCGACGACCGGCTCGATGCCGCGGCCATGGCGGCGCTGCAGAAGGTCGCTCCGGTGCGGTCCGCCCCGGCGGTGGCCTATCCGTCGCAGTGGGCGATCCCGAACGTCGTCGCCTTCGGCCCGGAAGGGCCGCGCGGTGCGGCGCATGTGTTCGGGCCGCTGCCGGCGGCAGTGGGCGCCTAGAGGTAGCGGCGGCTACGCCGGGAAGGCGACGCTCAGTCGGCCTTCTCGGCGTACAGCAGCATCAGCAGGTGGTCGACCTCGGTGCCGTCGTCGCTGAGCGGCAGCACCAGCTTGTCCCACTTGACCGAGCCGCCGTCGGGCGACGGAATGGTGTCGTGGAACTCGACCGGGCCGCGGGTCCGCACGGCCGCGTCGTAGTGGCCGATGATCGCCCAAAGCTGGGTCGGCGGCAGGGCCTGGTGCATCAGCTTGCCGGTGAAGTCGCCGCCGTCGATCGCGGCGACCCCCTTGCCGACCTTCTCGAAGCGGTAGACGTACTGGTCGTCGAGCCGCTCGGCCCGGTACAGCACCAGATTGTCGGCCCACGGCCGCAACTCCAGCTCGTCGAAGAACCGATAGGCCGGCAGGGCCCCGCGGCCCGGTCGCTTGAGCGACCAGAGGTCCCTGAGCTGTCGGGTGTTCTCGAGGCCGAAGTCCACGGTCGTCGTGACCGGCCGGCGCGGCTTCGGGGCCGGCGCGTAGGCGGTCGGCGGCGGTGGCGAATCGAACGGCGGAGTGGACTTCGCCATGCCTATGCGACCTCCCGGAACGCGGCGCCGAAGCTTTCGGTGGTGTAGCGGAAGACCCGCAGAGAGTCGGACCAGTGATCGGTCGGCAGGCCCGCCTTGCGCTTCAACTGGGTCAGGAAGGTCTCGGCCTTCGGCAGTCCCGACCAGACGCTCGGCAGGAAGATCCCGCGCCGGTCGGCGTCGTGCATGATCAGGCCGTCGATGTCGGGGCGCAGTTGCCGGACCAGGTCGGGCTCGTCGGCGAACGACATCGGCCGCGGCGTCGACAGGATCGACACCGAGACCTCGATCCGGTCGAGCTCGGCGGCGGTCAGGGGCGGGAACCGAGGGTCGCCGAACGCCGCCTTCCAGGCGTTGTCCACCACGTCGGGCAGGAGCGGTCGATGCGGCGCCATGCTGCCGATGCAGCCGCGAAGCCGGCCGTCGAGGGTCAGCGTGACGAAGCAGGCGCGCCGGGTCGTGAGCGTCGGCGACAGCCCGCCGCCAAGTCCGATCTTCGGGGTGCGGCCATGCTCGATGCCGAACTTCACGCCGAAGCGCGCCGCTTCGATCAGTTGCCGGCGGTCGGCGTCGGGCAACCGGGCGGAGTGGGCGTACTCGAGTGCGAAGGCGCCGTAGCCGACGACCCGCTCGGGATTGCCACGGGTGTCGCCGGAGGTGCGCAGATCGAAGGTCGTGGCCCTCAGGTCGCGCCGGCGCGCCTGGTCGAGGACGCCGGCGAGCGCGCGGTGTCCGCAGGCGCCGCGGCCGTTCAGGCTCTCGGGCCTCAGGGTCTCGATCCAGCCGGCGGTCTCGGCGTCGAGCCGGCGCGCGGTCTCCTGGTCGTGGAAGTGCGAGAGGTCGGAGGACACCAGGATCAGGGTCTCCGGGCCGCCCCAGAGCCGGCCGACGACCTCCGATACCAGCGCCATCGGGGCGTCGCCGACGAGCAACGGAACGATCGCCGCCCGCGGGAACACGCGCTGGATGAAAGGTGCATGGACCTCCAGGCTGTGCTCCTCGGCGAACGCCTCGTCCGCTACCGCGACGCCGGAGATCGTCAGGGCCTCCGTCAGGCCCTCCCAGTCGACGGCGAGGGTGCCGAGCGGCGTGGCCCAGGCGTCGGCGCTGGTGGTCGCGATACCGCGGAACGCCACCCGGTGCGCCGGTCCGAGCAGGACGATCCGCCGGATCGCGTTCGCGCGTCCCAGCAGCGAGGCATAGGCGGTACCGGCGATCGGGCCGGAGAACACCCATCCGGCGTGCGGGGCGACGAGCACCTTGGCGTCGACGCCGCCGCTCGGGCGGGCCCCCGCGAGGCAGCGCTCCAGCAGGTCGATACAGGCGTTATGGCTGTCCGGATAGAACCGCCCCGCGACTTCCGGGGCCCGGATCGAGACGTTGGCAGAGGAGGTCATGGTAACCATTTGATTATCACACGGCGCTCGGGTGTGACAGGGTCGTTGCTTCGTGAAAAAGGAGTCGTGCGTGGCGAGTGAGCGGGATGCGTTGAGCCCTCCGGAACCGGCTGTTCCCGGCCTTGCGGAGACCGCGCCGCCGTCGATGCGGGGCAAGGGGCCGATCGTTCCGACCGAGCATTGGCGCATGCTGGACGACGGCCGAGTCCAATGTGAGATGTGCCCGCGCTACTGCCGGCTCAAGGAGGGCGCCCGCGGGCTCTGCTTCGTGCGGGCGCGACAGGACGACGCGGTGGTGCTGACCACCTACGGTCGCTCCAGCGGGTTTTGCGTCGATCCGATCGAGAAGAAGCCGCTGAACCATTTCCTGCCGGGCACCCCGGTCCTGTCGTTCGGGACCGCCGGCTGCAACCTGGCGTGCAACTTCTGCCAGAACCACGACATCTCGAAGAGTCGCGAGATGGACCGGATGCAGGCCGAGGCTCAACCCGCGACCATCGCGGAAACCGCGCGTCGGCTGGGCTGCCGCTCGGTCGCCTTCACCTACAACGACCCGGTGATCTTCCACGAGTACGCCCGCGACATCTCGATCGCGTGCCACGACATCGGCGTGAAGACCGTCGCGGTCACGGCCGGCTACGTCACCGACCGGGCACGCCCGGATTTCTTCCGGCATATCGACGCCGCCAACGTCGACCTCAAGGGTTTCACCGACCGGTTCTACCGCGACGTCACCAAGAGCCAGCTCCAGCCGGTGCTCGACACCCTGGTCTACCTGGTCCGCGAGACCGAGGTCTGGGTCGAGATCACCAACCTGATCATCCCCGGCGAGAACGACGACGAGGCGGAGATCGACGCCATGACGAGTTGGGTGGTGGAGCATCTGGGACCGGACGTTCCGATCCACTTCTCCGCCTTCCACCCCGACTACCGGATGCTCGACGCCCAGCACACGCCGTTCGGCACCCTGGCGAAGGCCCGGCGGATCGCCCGGAAGAACGGCATCCGGCACGCCTATATCGGGAACGTGCATGACATCGGCCGGCAGTCGAGCTACTGCCATGTCTGCGGCACCCGCACGATCGGCCGCGACTGGTACCAGCTCTCCGACTGGAACCTGACCTCGGACGGTCACTGCACGGCTTGCGGCACCCGAATGGCCGGCGTGTTCGACGGGCCGCCGGGCGACTGGGGGCGTCGCCGGCATTCCGTGGACATCGCGTCCTTCGCGACATGAGATCCTCGTCGTAGGATAAAATTCGTGATTTACGTGTATCTGGTGCCGTCAGGTGACGACGGAGAGCATGCATACCCCTACACTCTTGGGCGTGAGCAGGATTGGGCGATCGGCCGCTGCGACGTTAACGATTCGTTAACGTGCGGGGGTCGTGAATAACGCCCCATGGTGGGACGTCAGGCAGGCGATACGTGCAATGCGCGAGGGCAAGGGGCGGACACTTGTAGTCAGCGAGGATGCCGAGGTGATGCGGGAGCTGACCCGCATCGCCGGTGGATCCGACGGCGCGGCGATGGAATGGGTCGCCGGGGCGGCGGAGGCCATCGAGCTTCTGGAGCGCGCGACCCATGACTTCGTTCTGGTCCTGGCCGACAAGCAGCTGAAGGACGGGACCCCCTTCGACATCTTCCGGTTCGTGCGCCGCGACCCGGACGCGCCGTTCCCGGGGCTGGCGCTCGGCCTGGTCGGCGAGGCCCTCACCGAGGCCGATATCCGGAAGTCCGCCGTGCTCGGCTGCCTGCATTTCCTCGGCCGGCCGTTGCAGGCCGAGACGGTCGCCCAGGCGCTGGCGCAATGGCCGGTGGACCGCACCGACTTCATCGTGTCCGGGTCCTACACCGGGCCGGACCGACGGCGTGCCAACCGCCAGCAGATGGTCGACCGCCGGACGGTCACCGGTCCCGCCGAGCAGACCGTGGCGTCGACCAGCCTGGGTTTCGAGATCAAGCCGTCGACCACCGTGTTCAGGTTCCGCCGGATGCCGACCGCCGAACCGAACATGCCGCTGGCGCTCCGCAACGGGCTGACCCGGGAGACCATCGAGCCGGCCCGGGCGCACATCAGGCTCAAGAAGGAACAGGCCCTGGCGATGCTCGGCCTGACCCGCCATCGCATGGACGACGCCTATGCCGGGCTCGTGGAGAAGCCCGACCGCGAGGCGCTCAAGCGGTTGAACGCGGTCGCCCGCGAGGCCGCCGCCCTGACCGAGACGCGCGGGCTGCTGCTGGTCGGCATGATCGTCCGCGGCCTGATCGGGTACACCGCCGACACCCGACAGCCGGTGCGCGGCCTGCTGGTGCTGCTGCGGGCCCATCTGGACGCGCTGCGCGATGCCCTGTCGCGCGAGATCATCGACGATGGCGGCACGGTCGGCCGGCAGATCCTGGCGACCCTCAAGGTGGCCGAGGAGAGCTTCGAGGCCGCTGCCCCGGGTGCCGACGGCGGATCGGCCGCCTCGTCCCACTGACCCTCGCCTTGGTGAGCCTGGTGCCGCCCGCCTCTCGAATCATGTCGCGCGACCGACATGATCGGTCGCGGCGGTGGCAGCGATCCTGCGGATTCCCGTGTCTCTTCCCGCAAGGTTGATTGGGAGCCTTCAGGAGGGTTGGCATGGCCGAGGACGACGACATCGTTCTTTCCGAGCTCGACGACGACGAACTCGTCCAGCAGATGCATGACGACCTGTACGACGGTCTGAAGGACGAGATCGTCGAGGCCGTGAACATCCTGCTGGAGCGCGGGTGGCAGCCTTACGACGTGCTGACCAAGGCGCTGGTCGAGGGCATGCGGATCGTCGGCATCGACTTCCGCGACGGCATCCTGTTCGTGCCGGAAGTGCTGATGGCGGCCAACGCCATGAAGGCCGGCATGTCGATCCTTCGGCCGCTGTTGATCGAGACCGGCGCGCCGCGGGTCGGCAAGATGGTGATCGGTACCGTCAAGGGCGACATCCACGACATCGGCAAGAACCTGGTGTCGATGATGATGGAAGGCGCCGGCTTCGAGGTGATCGACCTGGGCATCAACAACCCGGTCGAGAACTACCTGGCGGCGATCGAGGAACACCAGCCGGACATCCTCGGCATGTCGGCGCTACTGACGACCACCATGCCGTACATGAAGGTCGTGATCGACGCGATGCAGGAGAAGGGCATCCGCGACGACTACATCGTGCTGGTCGGCGGCGCGCCGCTGAACGAGGCGTTCGCCGAGAGCGTCGGTGCCGACGCCTACTGCCGGGACGCGGCGGTCGCCGTCGAAACCGCCAAGGCGCTGATCGCCGAGCGCCGGAAGTCCAACTCGGAAGCGGCCGAGGGCTGAGGAGAGCGACCCGACGCGGCCCGTGCGACGGGCCGGAAGGAAGGAAATGCGATGGACGACCTGCGACCCGATACGACCTGGAGGGACGATGCCGCCCCGCCGGTGGAGCGGATCGCCCGGCCGACCACCCTGTTCATTGCCTGCGGCGCGCTCGCCAGGGAACTGGTGGCGCTGAAGCGGGCGACCGGCTGGGCCGAGCTCACCATCACCTGCCTGCCGGCGCACTGGCACAACGTTCCGCAGAAGATCACGCCGGGCGTGCTGCGCAAGATCCGCTCGGCGCGCGGGGCCTACGACCGGATCTACGTGATCTACGGCGACTGCGGCACCGGCGGGGAGCTGGACCGGGCGCTCGCCGCCGAGGGCGTCGAGCGGATCCCGGGGCCGCACTGCTATCAGTTCTTCATGGGTACCGCCGACTTCGAGGCGCTGACCGAGGACGAGCCGGGCTGCTTCTTCCTGACCGACTACCTGGTCCGGCATTTCGACCGCCTGATCGTCAAGGGGCTGGGGCTGGACCGGCATCCCGAGTTGCTGCCGGACTATTTCGGCAACTACAGCAAGGTCGTGTACCTGGCGCAGCTCGCCGACTCCTCGCTGAAGGTACGGGCGGCCAAGGCCGCTGCCCGGCTCGGGCTGGCCTTCGAGTACCGCATGGTCGGCTACGGCGAGCTCGCCGATTTCGTGGCCCGGGCCGCGGGTGTGCCGACGCCCGCCGAAACCTGAAGGGGACGGGCGATGGCAAGCTTGATCGTCATGTACTGGCGCGACATCCCGGCCCAGGTGGTGGTCGAGAAGGGCCGGGGCCGGCGGCGCGACAGCGCCAAGGTCGAGCTGCCCAACCGCTTCATCGCCGCCATCGACGCGGCGGCCATGCGCGGCGGTGCCGAGGAGGCAGACGACTATCTGGAGGAATGGCGGCGCGCCGATCCGGTCGAGGTGTCCGACGACGACATGGAGACGACCGCCCAGGCCAAGGCCGAGGCGATCGAGGCCGAGTGGCCGGCCGAACGGTTGCGGGCGGCGATCGCCGGCGGCGGCTGGGAGAACGGCTGAGCTGCCCGTTGCGGCCGCGAGGTCAGACCGGGCGGAGGGTTCTCGGTCGGTAGCTTCGCCGCCCGGTGGCGAGGAACAGCGTCATCCCGAGCACCTGGTCAGGCGCTCGGTGATCGGCTGCCAGCGGCAGGATGAGGCTCTCCAGCCAAAGGTCGGTGGTCTCGTGCACCAGCAGTGGCGGGCCTTGGCGCCAGCGCGGCCGTTCGTCATCCATCATGTCCAGCAACGGGCGAACCGCCCGGCTGTGGAGGCGGGCGTTGTCGTGGGCTTCGGCGAGCGTGCGACCGGTATGGTCGCCGCCCACCCCGTTCACGACCGCCGGGCCGATCAGACGATAGCGGAAGTCCCGAGTGTCTCGCTCGAAGTCGAGCAGCCAGACGAAGGGCAGCAGCGGCTTGATTTCGTCCGTCCGGATGTCGGCGCGGGCCGGCAACCGATCGGTCCCGCCGCATCGGGCGCGCCAATAGTCGTGCAGGTGCACGATCATCTCCGACGGCTCCTCTGCGCGATAGAACCGCCAGTCGTCCGACGGCTCCGAAGAGATGATCGCGGGGCTGCCCAAGGGTCGCTCGCTCGACAGTACGACGGGGGCACAAGGTACCAGCCCGCCGGGCGGCGGCCCATTTCGGACATCCCGTAGCGGAGGTGCGTCGTCAGGTCGCCCGGATCACCCCGGGGCGATAGAGCCGGTTCTCGCTGTCGAAGAACAGCGTCAGGCCCAGGATCTGGTCGGCCGTGCGCCGGTCGGAGGCCAGCGGCAGGGCGAGGTTTTCCAGCCGCAGGGCCTCGGTCTCGTGATGGAACATCGGCACTCCGCGGCGCCACAGCGGCTGCCGGTCCTCCAGGAGCTGCGTCAGCGCCCGGGTCGCGAACTCGTAGGCGCCGGTGTTCGGGTGGCACTCGTCGAGGGTGCGGCCGGTGTAGTCCCGTCCCACCCCTTCCACCACCGCGGTGCCGATCAGCCGGTACCGGAAGGTCCGCGTCTGCCGCTCGAAGTCCATGATCCACAGGAACGGCAGCAGCGGCTTGATCTCCTCCGGCCGGATGTCGCCGCGGCTCGGCACCATGTCCGGCGTCTCCCGTTTGGAGGCCCAGTAGTCGTGCAGACGGACCGCCGCTTCCGAAGCGTGCTCCGGTGCGTAGGGCACCCAGTTGTCCGGTCGGAACGGATCGATCTTCATGGACCTCCCAGGGCGGCGAGAGGGCGACTGACGGCAGGATGGGGCGCGGCCGTTTCAACCATACCGAACCGTCCCCGGCCGTTCCACGGTACTTTCGCACCGCTGCCCGGCCGGGCAGCGATCGACGGGGGATACGGCCTCAGGTCGGTTCCACCCCGCACCAGTCGGCGATGAACAGGGCGATCGCCTTGGTCGCCTCGCGAATCGAGGGAATGTTCACGCGTTCGTCGAAGCCGTGGGCGTCCTCGCAGATCGGCCCGTACACCATGCAAGGCATGTCGGCGTAGAGCACGAACACCCGGCTGTCGATGTAGGCGGTCGCGATGTAGTCCACCGGCTTCGAGCCGGTGACCCGCTCGTGGCAGCGGCTCAGCACGATCTCGGCGTCGCTGCCCGGCTCCAGGTCGTAGCCCTCGGTGAAGAAGCCGTTCCAGACGATCTCGGGCGGGTTGTTCGACAGGAACGGATGGCCTGCCGCCGCCTTGCGCACCGCGTCCTCGATGTCGCGCTGCATCTCCTCGGGCTTGAAGCCCGGGAAGATCGAGATCCGGCAGTCCATGGTGCACCACGCCGGCACCGACGAGGCCCAGTCGCCGCCGGCGATCTTGCCGACGTTCATGTTCACCGGGTGGGCGTGCACGTCGTAGTGCCTGGTGCCGGCCTTGCGGGCGTTCCACTTCTCCTCGACCGCCTTCAGGGTCGGGACCAGGTCCATGGCGGCCTGGATGGCGTTCGAGCCGGTGCCGGCCTGGGCGACGTGCACCGGGTGGCCGCGCACCTTCACCTGGAACCACTGCACGCCCATGGTGGCGCGGGTCATCTTGCCGCCCGACGGCTCGCTGATCAGGGCGGCATCGGCCTTGTAGCCGCGCACCAGGGTGGCGAGCGCCCCGTTGCCGGTGCTCTCCTCCTCGCACACCGTCTCCATGTGAACCGTGCCGGCCGGCTGCACGCCGGCCCTGCGCAGCGCGTCCATGGCGAACAGGTTGGCGACCACGCCGGCCTTCATGTCGCCAGCGCCGCGCCCGTACATCCAGTCGCCCTTGATCGTGGCGGCGAACGGCGGGTCGGTCCACATGTCGAGCGGGCCGGTCGGCACCACGTCGACATGGCCGTTCAGGATCAGCGAGCGGCCGGTCTCGCTGCGCGGCCGGTGGGTGCCGACCACGTTCCAGGCATGCGCGTAGTCGACCGCGACCGGCGAGAACCCGGGATGGTGCTCGATGTCCCTGGGATCGACCTTCCAGCGGTCCATCTCGTAGCCGCGCTCGTTCATGGCCTGGAACATCAGGTCCTGCGCCAGATGCTCCTGGCCACGCACCGACGGGCGGCGCACCAGCTCCTGCAGGAACGCGATCTGGTCGTCGAAGCCGGCGTCCACCGCTTCGCAGATTCGACGCACCAGTTCCTCGCCGAGGGCCGCCTTCGGGTCCGCGTTCATGTCAGCCGCCTTGTGATCCGGTTGCGTTCAGGAGCCGGTATCCTGCGCCGACGCGGCGGCGGGCGGCAAGTAGGAGCGCGCTGCGCCGGAGCGCGCGCCGCTTGTTCCATGGATCCCGGAGTCGTCCGCGTTGCGGACGCACCGGGATGACGAAGAAGAGAAGGCCGTCCCGCTCTACTCCCTGTCGTCGATCCGGAGCCGCGCAGCGGACTCCGGAATCCACGGGACGTTCCAGTGCGGGACTGCAGTCGTGACGGGCTACGCCGAGGTCTGCTTGAACACGTAGCGGCCGTCCTCGAGGCGGTCGAACAGCTCGGGGATCTTCGGGTGGCCGACCGGGCCGGCAGCCGCGTCCTCCACCAGGTTCTGCTCGGAGACGTACGCCACGTAGTAGCTCTCCGGGTTCTCGGCGAGCAGGTGGTAGAACGGCTGGTCCTTGCGCGGCCGCAGGTGCTCGGGAATGGCCTCGTACCACTCCTCGGTATTGCCGAACTCGGCATCGATGTCGAACACGACCCCGCGGAAGTCGTACAGGCGGTGCCTGACGATGGCCCCCAGGGAAAAGTTCGGCGCGACAATCTTCATTCGTTCCATCCGGTGATCGAACCCAGTGACAACCTCTCATATTTGATCTTTTTCGCGGAACGAACAAGATTGCCGCCCTGTCGAATCACGGAGTTGACTGACCATGCTCGGCCCGCTCAATCACCTTCGCGTCGTCGAGGGCTCGGCCTTCGTCGCGGCCCCGCTCGCCGGGCTGACCCTGGCCCAGGCCGGGGCCGACGTGATCCGGTTCGACCCGCCGGGCGGCGGTCTCGACTACGGGCGCTGGCCGCTGGCGCCGGGGACCGGGCGCAGCCTGTTCTGGACCGGGCTGAACAAGGGCAAGCGCTCGCTCTGCGTCGACATCCGCCGTCCCGAGGGCCGCGAGCTCGTGCAGGACCTGATCGCCGCCCCCGGCGAGGGCGGCGGCCTGCTGCTGACCAACTTCGCCGGCATGCCGTGGCTGTCGGACGAGGTGCTCCGGGCGCGCCGGGCCGACGTCGTCAAGCTGGAGATCGCCGGCAATTTCGACGGCTCTAACGCGGTCGACTACACGGTCAACCCGGCGGTCGGCCTGCCGGCGATGACCGGGACCGGCGGTCCCGACGCCCCGACCAACCACGTCCTGCCGGCCTGGGACGTCGCCTGCGGCCTGACCGCGGCGTTCGGGCTGGTGTCGGCGGTGCTGGAGCGGTCCCGCACCGGCCAGGGCAAGAGCATCAGCCTGGCGCTGTCCGACGTCGCGTTCGCGACCGTGGGCCATCTCGGCATGCTGGCCGAGGCGGCGCTCGGCGGGGTCGACCGGCCGCCGTCCGGCAACGACCTGTACGGCGCCTTCGGCCGCGACTTCCCGACGGCCGACGGCCAGCGGGTGATGATCGTGGCGCTGACCCGCAAGCAGTGGTCGGGGCTGGTGAAGGTCTGCGGGATCGCCGACGCGGTGACGGCGCTCGAGGAGCGGCTGGGCGCCGACCTGTCGGAGGAGGGGGCGCGCTACGCCCACCGCGACGCCATCGCGGCGCTGGTCGCGCCCTGGGTCGCCGGCCGGCCATTGGCCGAGGTGGCGGCCGCGTTCGATGCGGCGGGAGTGTCGTGGGGGCCGTACCGGACCATGACCGAGGCGCTGGCCCGCGATCCGCGCGCCTCGACCGCGAACCCGCTGTTCACGGCGATCGAGCAGCCGGGTGTCGGTTCGGTGCTGGCGGCCGGCTCGCCACTGGCCGCGGCCGGCGAAGCCCGGTCCGATGCCCGGCCGGCGCCGTCCCTCGGGGCCGACAACGACGCCATCCTGGGCGACGTTCTGGGCCTGTCGTCGGGTGCGATCGGCAGGCTGTACGACGCCGGGATCGTCGCGCGCGAGAAGGCCTGACTCAGCGCTTCCGGGCGGTCGCGGCGGTGACCGCGGCGAGGATCACGAGACAGCCGCCGAGCAGCACCGCCCCGCCGACCAGCGGGGCGGCATGGCCGACGTCCAGCAGCAGCGCCACCGCGCCGACCAGCACCAGCACGGCGACGCTCAACCGCGCGTCGGCGACGAACATCTTGACCAGTTCGCTGACGACTTCCTTGAGGATGTCCATCACGCGGCCTCCGCTGCCGGGCGGCGGAGCAACGTCGCCAGCCCGGCGCCGGCGACCAGGAACACGACGGCGAACACCAGCAGCGCCAGGTCGGCGCCCGGCCACTCGATGCCCAGCCCCTCGCCGGTCCAGAACACGCCGAACGACGACAGCATGACGCCGACGCCGAACTTCAGCGTGTTCTCGGGCACCTTCGAGAGCGGCTTGTGCACGATCGCACCGACCATCAGCACCGCGGCGCAGGCGGCGGCCGCCCCGAGGGCGGCGGCCCCGAGCATGCCGCGGCCGGCGCCGACGGCGATGACGATGAAGATCACCTCGAGCCCTTCGAGCAGCACCGCCTTGAAGGCACCGAGCCCGGCGATCCAGTCGAGCGATGCCGGGTTCTTCCGGCCCTCCTCGGTCAGCGCCTTGGTTTCGGCCGCGAACGCCGCCTCCTCGTCGTGCAGGGCCAGCACCCCGGCCGAGCGCAGCACCGCCTTGCGCAGCCAGCCCATGCCGAACAGCAGCAGCAGCACGCCGATCACCAGCTGCAGCGCTTCCAGCGGTACCCGTCCGAGCAGCGGCCCGAGGATCACCACCAGCAGCGCCAGTACCGCCAGGGCGGCGGCGGTGCCGGCGACCGCCGGCCGCCAGCCGCGCAGGGTGGCGACCGCCAGAACGATGGTGAAGGCTTCCACCACCTCGACGACCGAGGCGGTGAACGCCGCCCCGACCGCCGGCGCGGCGACGGTCCAGGTCATGCCGTCCATGGTTGGCTCCAGTTCGGTTTGTAGTATATGCTACATATCGGCTTAAATCTGTAGTGAGCATGACGGCGATGTCAACCCAGGAGACCGAGATCACCTTCGCCGAGCGGGTCCGTTCGGCCGCCGAGCGCCTGACCCTGGCCGAGCGCCGGGTCGCGCGGTACTTCGCCGATCACCGGGAGGAGGTGCTGGTGGCCTCCGCCGCCGAGCTCGCCCGCCGGGCGGAGACCAGCGACGCCACCGTGGTGCGGACGGCGAAGGCGCTCGGCTACCAGGGGCTGGACGCCCTGCGCCGGGCGCTGGCCGAGGAGCTGCGCCGCGACCTCAGCCCGGCCGGCCGGGTCGCCCGCACCCTGCAGACCGTCGGCGACGATCCCGATGCCGCCTTCGCCGCCACCCTCGATCTGCATGCGGAATCGATCGCCTCGCTCAGGCGCAGCGTCACGGCGCCGCAGTTCCGGGCGGCCGTCGACCACGTCGTGCAGGCCGACCGGGTCGCGGTCTTCGGTCTCGGTCCGTCGAGCGCGATGGCGAATTACCTGGCGATCCAGTTCGGCCGCTTCGGCCTGGACACTCTGACCCTGACCGAGAGCGGCCTGCTGCTGGCCGACCGGCTGCTGCGCCTGCGGCCCGGCGACCTGCTGGTCGTCATGGCCTATGGCCGGGTCTATCCGGAGCTTCGGGCGGTGTTCGACCGGGCCGATGCGCTCGGCGTGCCGCGGATCCTCATGACCGACACGCTCGGCACTGAGATCGGCGGCCGCGCCGACCTCGTGCTCGACATCCCGCGCGGCCGGGCCGACACCGTCGCCCTGCATACCGCCACCCTGGCGTTCATCGAGACCTTGCTGGTCGGGGTCGCCGCCCGCCGCCCGGAGCAGACGCTGGAGGCGTTGCGCGAACTGAACCGGCTGCGAGCCGAGGTCGCCGGGCCGGACCTGTCGCTCTGACGGCTAGGATTTCTCCGCTTCGGCTTCGGCCACCTCGGCGATCGAGCCGCCGGGATTGGTCGGCATGCCGGTGATCTGCCGCTCGCGGTGCCAGACGTAGACGCCGGCCGCGACCAGCACGCCGGCCCCGATCAGGGTCGCGGCGTCGGGAAAGGAGCCGAAGGCGAAGGCGCCGATCAGCATCGCCCACAGCAGGGTGCTGTAGGAGAACGGCGCGATCAGCGAGGCGGAGGCCAGCATGAAGGCGCGGATCGTCAGGTACTGGCCGGCGACGTGGCAGGCGGCGATCGCGGCGAAGAACCCCCAGTCGCGGACCGTCGGCGGGCGCCAGTCGGCCAGCCCGAGCGGCGCGATCGCGACCAGCCCGGCGGCGGTCGACCAGATCAGGATGGTCAGCGGCTTCTCGGTGCCGCGCATCTGCCGGGTGATGATCAGGCCGCCGGCCCAGCACAGCGACGACACCAGCGGGATCAGCATGGCCGGCTGGAACACGTCGGTGCCCGGCCGCAGGATCAGCATCACGCCCAGGAACCCGGCCCCGACCGCCGCCCAGCGCCGGATCCCGACCTTCTCGCCGAGGAACGGGATCGACAGCGCGGTCACGTACAGCGGCGAGACGAAGCCGATCGCCGTCGCGGTCTCCAGCGGCAGGTGGGTCATGGCGTGCACGAACAGGGTCGCCGAACCGATCAGCAGCACGCCGCGCACCACGTGGGCGACCGGGCGGCCGGTGCGCCAGGGCCGGCCTCGCCAGTGCCGCAGCACCGCCGGTACCAGCAGGGCGGTGACCAGCAGGTAGCGGATCAGGATGATCTGCTCGGCCGCCATGCCGGTGCCCGCCAGGCCCTTGGCGAAGCCGTCCATGGCGGTGAACACGAAATTGGCGCCGAGCAGCAGGCCGATCGCCAGCAGCGGCCGGTCGGGCGAGTTGAAGTCGGTCGAAGCGGGTTCGGCCGGGGCGAGGTCGGACGCTGGTGGGGCCGCGGTCGCGGCCGCCGGTCGGGATGCCATGGGACTCGTCTCGGCTGACGGGAAGCCGCTTGCTTCCCATGTGGTATTCGGGGGTAAAGCAGCAGGACGCGCAAGCGCATAGCGTCGGCAGCGCGGCCCGGGGCGCGGCTCTGGGACGCGGACCTGGAGTGAAGGCATGACAATGACGATCGCCGTGGTCACCGCCATCGGGCTGGTCGGCCTCGGCCTGAACGTGCCGCGGATCGGCAGCGCCCGGATCTGGCTGGCGACGGTCACGCCGCTGGCTTCGATCATCGGCAGCGGCTTCCTGGTGGCGGCCCCGCTGCTGGCGCGGGTGGCCGGGCCCTACGCCGTGCTGGTGATGGCGGCGTTGTGCGCCGGGGCGTTCCTGATCGGCTCGGCGATCCGCTACAACATCCTGGCGGTGGAGCCGGTGCTGGCGGGCAGCCGGCCGGGGCCGCGATCCCTGCCGGCGATGGAGCGCGGCGCCGAGCTGATCCTGTCGCTCTCCTACCTGATCTCGATCTGCTTCTACATCCAGCTGATGTCGGCCTTCGCCCTCGACGGCTTCGGGGTTCACCACCAGCTCGCGGGCAAGCTGTTCGCGACGGCGGTCATCGGCTCGCTCGGCTTGCTCGGGCTGCTCCGCGGGTTCGGCCGGCTGCAGGCGCTGGAGGAGCACGCCGTGGTCATGAAGCTGGCGGTGATCGCCGGCCTGCTGACCGGCCTGCTGCTGTTCGACGTCAGCTCGACGAACCTGACCCCGGTCGCCGTCCCGGCGATCGACCTGCACGCGGTCCGGGTCGGCCTCGGGGCGCTGCTGATCATCCAGGGCTTCGAGACCTCGCGCTATCTCGGGCACGTCTATTCGCCCGAGGAGCGGGTGCGGTCGATGCGCTACGCCCAGATCATCGCCTCGGCGATCTACGTGATGTTCATGGTGCTGGCGATCGACTTCCTCGACCCGACCCAACCGGCCGACGAGACCGCGATCATCCACTACTCCGAGCGGATCGACGTCGTCCTGCCGGTGTTCCTGATCATCGGCGCGGTGGCGGCCCAGCTCAGCGCGGCGATCGCCGATTTCGTCGGCGGCGCCGGCATCCTGGTGGAGGCGCTGCCGGTGCGGGAGCGCTGGGTCTACCCGGCGATCGCCGCCGCCGCGATCGTGCTGACCTGGTCGCTCAACGTGTTCGAGGTGCTGACCCTGGCGTCGCGCGGGTTCGCCGCCTACTACCTGATTCAGTGCGTCGAGGCGCTGATGCTGGCCTGGCCGGAGCGCTCGGCCGGCCGGATCGCGGCGTTCGGGACTGGAGCCCTGCTGTCGGCCGCGACCCTGGTGTTCGGCCTGCCGACGGCGTGACTGCGCCGTGTCTGCGGATCATCCACCCGGAGGCAGGACGCATCCGGCCCCGCCCTTGCGGTAGGGCCGGTTGCACGCCCAATCGCTGCCGGAATAGTCGAGGTGAGCGTTGTCGGGCACCTGGACCGGCTGGCAGGTCTTGTTCACCGGCCGGAAGCCGCGATTGCATTCCCACCCGAGGCCGTAATTGGACTCCTTGAAATGGCCGTTCTCAGGAACCGCGACGGCGCTGCAGGTGGTTCCCGTCTCCCGGTAGCCGCGTTCGCATTCCCACCCGCTGCCGTATGTCGTGTAGGTCGGGTAGGCATTGGCCGGGACCACGATCTCGACACAGGCATCCTCGCTGGCCCGGTACCCTCGTCTGCATTCCCAGTCGTCGCCGGCGGTGTTCAGATACCCGTTGACCGGTGGCGCGACGGCGACGCAGGTCCCGGCGTTCCGCCGGAAACCGCGGTCGCACGACCATCCGTCGCCCGAGGAGTTGAGGTAGCCGTTGGCCGGGACCACGATCTCCACGCAGGCCTCTTCCACCGGGCGATAGCCGTGATTGCAGTCCCACTGGCGGCCGTAGGCGGAGAGCGTCGCAAAGGCGTTGGCCGGGATCGGGATGGGCTCGCAGCGGTCTTCGACGGTCCGATAGCCCCGGTCACAGCTCCAGCCGCGGCCGTAGCCGGTCGCCCGCGCGTTCTCGGGTACGGTGACGGACGAGGCCTGCGCAGCCTCGATGCCCGACGTCCAGGTCAGGACAGACAGGAGGACGAGGGCCGGAAGGGCCCGAAGCCCCGGTTGTCGTGCACTGGTCATGGACCATTCCTTGGCTGGGGTTCTGGAAGCCGAGGCGGGACGGCTGTCGGGCTTGCGGTAGTGACTGCCTGATCCGATCGCTCGTCGTGGACCGTCATCGGCGGTATGACTTCCACGCCATGACCGTTCTGACAGACGCCGCCGCTCAGGCAAGAAAATTCAAGTAAAAATAACTATTCCTCATGTGGGGTGGTTTGGGGAATTTGCAATGATTTTGCGGACCGTAAATGGCGCAGAATAATTTCAAGAATAAATTCCGCGCGGAAGCGGTGTTCTCAATCGGCCGCAGAGTCCAGTGGTCCCGGGGCGGCGTCACCCCGCCGTCAGGTCGTCGACCGCCTTGCGGATGAACCGCATGTCCTCGGGGTTCAGCGACGGGTTGCCGGCGCGGTGGCCCCAGATCGACTCGATCGGGCGGAACTCGGCGTTCGGCATTCTGGCGGTCTCGGCCTCGCTGTCCTCGGGGGTGAAGTACAGGTCGGTGCGCGACGGCATGATCATCGACTTGGCGGTGATGGCGCCGAGGGCCTTGTCCAGGTCGCCGTCGTAGATCTCGTTGTCGCTGATGTCCGACAGCTCCCACGTCCGGAAGCTGGCGACCAGGTCGTCGCCGTTTCGGCGCAGGAAGTTGCCCTCCCAGCTCCGGACCAGCCAGTCCTCCAGGTCGCTGAAGCCGGCCTGCAGGTACAGCTTCTCGCGGTAGAACGCCTGGCTCATCGCCCAGCCGGCATAGACCCGGCCCATGGCGCGCAGGCCGGCGACCGGCCGGCCGTCGAAGTACGAGCCGCGCCAGGCGGGGTCGGCGGTCAGGGCCGCACGGGTGCCGTCGATGAACACCTTGTTGTGGACCGAGGTGCGGGCCGAGGTGCAGACCGCGCAGATCCGCTCGACCCGGTCCGGGAAGATCGCGCCCCAGTGCAGCGCCTGCTGGCCGCCCATCGACCAGCCGTAGGCGAGCGCGATCCGCTCGACCCCGAACACCTCCTCGAGCAGCCGTTTCTGGGCGTGCACGTTGTCCCAGTGGGTGAACTCCGGGAACCGGCCGTGGCCGAACGGCTCGGCCATGTTGCCGGGCGAGGTCGACAGCCCGTTGGCGAACATGTTGGGGATCACCACGAACCAGCGGCCGGGGTCGAGGATGCGGTCGGGCGCGATCAGCCACTCGGTGTCGTGGTGCTGGGCGCCGTAGGAGGTCGGGTACAGCACGACGTTGGACTTGTCCGGCGCCAGGGTCCCGTAGGTCTGGTAGACGATCCGGGCGTTCGGCACGGTCATGCCGCGCTGCAGTTTCATGCTGCCGAGCTCGAAGACCTGTGCGTCCGTCATTCCTGCATCCTTTCGCGTTTCCCGGAGGTTGTCGCACCGCAGAGCGTAGGCCGCGGCCGGAGCCCGCGCTAGCATCCGGCGCGCGGCTGGGGCCGGGACGGTTCGAGCAAGAGGTGAAGGACGATGGGTCGGACCCCGATCATTCGATTGGTGTGCCTGTTGGCGATGCTGGTCTCGACGGCAGGCGGCCGGAGCCTGGCGGAAACGCCGGTGACGTTCCCGGCGGCCGAGCCCGGGGTCACCCTGAACGGCCTTCTGGCGGTGCCTGAAGGCGACGGCGGGCCGGCGCCCGCCGTTGTGTTCCTGCACGGCTGCAGCGGGCTCGGCGGCGCCGGTGGGGTCTACGCCAGCTATCGGGACTGGAGCGACCACCTGGTCGCCGCGGGATTCGCGGTTCTGATGGTCGACAGTGCCGGGTCTCGTGGGCTCGGCAGGACCTGCGGTGCGAGCCCGGCCCGGCCGCGGATGTATCGCGAACGTCCGGGGGACGCCTACGCCGCGCTAGCCTTTCTTCAGACCCGGAACTCGGTCGACCCGATGCGGATCGGATTGGTCGGATGGTCGCAGGGCGGCGGGATCGTCTTGCTTACCATCGCCTCGGAGAGCGTCGGCCGGCCGACGCCGACGCCGGCGCACGATTTCAAGGCGGCGGTCGCTTTCTATCCCTCGGCCTGCAGCGAGCGGCTGCAGAGCCGCCCGTACACCACCGTCGGCCCCGGGCAGTGGCGACCGATCGCTCCGCTGCTGGTGCTGCAGGGCGGCGCCGACAACTGGACGCGGCCGGAACCCTGCGTCGCCTTCGTCGAAGCCGTCCGGGCGCGCGGACATCCGGTCGAGATCGTCGTGTATCCCGGCGCGGTCCATTCCTTCGACGCGCCGGACCGACCGGTGCGGCCGCGCACCGGCATAACCACCGCGCGCGGCGAGCATCCCCTGGTCGGCACCGACGAGGCGGCCCGCAAGGATGCCTTCGCCCGGGTGACTGCATTCCTGCGGGCTCGGCTGGCCATGCCGTGACCGAGGCATCCTTTCGCCTTTCGCCCGGCAGTCCTGCACGGGTTGGCGTAGGTCGCGCCCGGCACCCGCGCTAGCATTCCGGCAATAGGCAGGAGCCAGGAGAGGAACACCATGCTCGCCAACGACATCGCCGTCAGTCCGGTAGCAGGCGCGATCGGCGCCGAGATCGCCGGGGTCGACCTCTCGCAGGATCTCTCGGACGAGACGGTCGGCACGATCCGCCAGGCGCTGCTGGACCATCTGGTGGTGTTCTTCCGCGACCAGGAGCTGTCGCCCGACCGCTTCATGGCGTTCGCCAGGCGGTTCGGCGAGCCGGTGGCCTATCCGTTCGTGAAGGGGCTGGACGGCTATCCGGAGATCACGCCGATCCTCAAGCGCGAGGAGGACCGCAACAACTTCGGCGGCATCTGGCACTCCGACACGACCTACCAGCAGGTCCCGCCGATGGGGACGATCCTGTACGGCATCGACATCCCGCCCTATGGCGGCGACACCGAGTTCGCCAACCAGTACCTGGCCTACGAGTCCCTGTCCGAGCCGATGCGGCGGTTCCTGGACGGGCTGACGGCGGTCAACATCTCCGGCAAGGGCCGGGTGCAGCAGACCCGCACCGACATGCTCAAGCACTCTTCGGTCGGGATGAAGGGCGACGAGCTGGTGTCGCGCCACCCGGTGGTTCGCACCCACCCGGAGACCGGCCGCAGGTCGCTGTACGTGAACGTCGCCCACACCACCCACTTCGAGGGCATGACCGAGGACGAGAGCCAGCCGATCCTGGAGTTCCTGTTCCAGCACCAGATCAAGGCCGAGTTCACCTGCCGGTTCCGCTGGACCCCCGGTGCGGTGGCGTTCTGGGACAACCGCTGCACCCAGCACAACCCGATCAACGACTACCACGGCTTCCGCCGTCTCATGCACCGCATCACGCTGGGCGGCGACAAGCCGGTCTGAGGACGAGCCACGCGTCCCGGCTCGCCGCTGGCGCGCCGGCCGGGATGAGGAGTATTGATCGTTCTTGAGCCCTCATCCCGGACGGGGGCCGCCGGCGGCGGAACCGATCCGGGACCCATGACCTGCACGGAGCATCAGATGTCAGCTAGCACGCGTATCGTCGCCGTTGGGGCCGCCCAGCTCGGCCCGATCGCCAAGGACGAGACCCGCGCCCGGGTGGTCGAGCGGCTGATCGCCCTGCTGCGCCGGGCGCATGCCCGCGGCTGCAAGCTGGTGGTGTTCCCCGAGCTGGCGCTGACCACCTTCTATCCGCGCTGGTACATCGAGGACGAGGCCGAGCTCGACCGCTGGTACGAGACCGAGATGCCGGGGCCGGAGACCGCGCCGCTGTTCGACGAGGCGAAGCGCCTCGGCATCGGCTTCTACCTCGGCTACGCCGAGCTGACCCACGAGGACGGCGCCAAGCGCCGGTTCAACACCGCGATCCTGGTCGACGGCGACGGCCGGATCGTCTCGAAGTACCGCAAGGTGCACCTGCCCGGCCACGCCGAGCACGAGCCCTGGCGGGCCTTCCAGCACCTGGAGAAGCGCTACTTCGAGCCCGGCAACCTGGGCTTCCGGGTGGCCGACGCGTTCGGCGGCCGCATCGGCATGGCGATCTGCAACGACCGGCGCTGGCCGGAGACCTACCGGGTCATGGGCCTGCAGGGCGTCGAGATGGTGCTGCTCGGCTACAACACGCCGATCCACAATCCGCCGGCGCCGGAGCACGACGCCCTGTCCTGGCACCACAACGCCCTGGTGATGCAGTCCGGCGCCTACCAGAACGGTACCTGGGTGGTCGGGGTCGCCAAGGCCGGCGTCGAGGAGGGGGTGCACCAGATGGGCGGCACCCAGATCATCGCACCGTCCGGCGAGACCGTGGCGCTGGCCGTCACCGAGGGCGACGAGCTGATCACCGCCGACTGCGACCTCGACCTGTGCCGGTCCTACAAGGAGACGGTGTTCGCCTTCCACAAGCACCGCCAGCCGCACGCCTACGGGCTGATCACCGGCACCGCCGGCGTGGTGTCGCCGGAAGACGCGGCGAAGATCGACCCGGCGCTGGGTAGGAAGGCCTAGGTCCGCCGCATCGTGGGTCCCGGATCGGCCGCGCTGTCGCGCGTCCGTCCGGGATGAGGAAGGTTGGGAAGCGCTCTCTCCAATCCTCATCCCGGGCAGGCGAAGCGCGACCCGGGACCCATCCGCGGACCTGCGCGCTTCATGCCTTGCACCACGGAACGAACCGCATTAGGTTCCGCCGTCTGACGCACCCGTAGCTCAGCTGGATAGAGTGCTGCCCTCCGAAGGCAGAGGTCACAGGTTCGAATCCTGTCGGGTGCGCCACTTTCCCCTCGACATCATGACGACCGTCGACCGGCCTGGCGGATGCGTCAGTCCGCCGGGACCCCGCGGTTCTTGACCGGGCGCGCCGGGGGATGCAGCGTCGGGCGGCACCGCCGTCGCGACCGCCAGGGCGATCGATGAAGCGCAACCGGCTGATTCATCTCGAATATGCCCGCGGTGTCGCCTCCGTCCTGGTGATCTTCCACCACTTCTCGCTGGCGTTCTATCCGGCACTCCGGCTTCCGGTCTGGGAAGGCGGGATCGGCTACACGCCGCTGTTCGCCCTGGTGAACGGCGACGGGGCGGTGGCGTTCTTCTTCACCCTGTCGGGGTTCGTGCTGACGGTCCGTTTCTACGAGCGGTACTCCGGCGAGACCTTCGTCGCGGCGGTGGCCAAGCGCCTGCCGCGGCTGATGATCCCGGCCGGGGTCAGCATCCTGCTCGGGTTGATGGCCCTGGAGTTCGCCGGCGGCCAATATCGGGCGGCCGCCGGGTTCAGCGCCTCCCAATGGCTCCTCGAGTTCGGCAACGCGGGGATGCCGGCGGGACTCGATCCGACCCTTCTCGACGCGCTTCGCCAGTCCGTGTCGGTGTTCCTGGTGCCGGGCGACTACTACTACAACTCCAACCTCTGGACGATGTCCGGCGAGTTCTACGGCAGCCTGCTGGTGTTCGGGGTCGCGTTCCTGCTCGGCGCCGGGCGGCCGCGGAAGGTCGCCCACGCGGCGGCGGTCCATGTCGGCCTGGCGGCGGTCCTGTGGCCGGTGCACCCGCTGTTCGCGCAGTTCCTGGTCGGGTCGTTCCTGGCGTTCCTGTGGGCGACGCGGGGCCGGGAGTTCCGGATCGGTATCGTCCCGGCCGGTGTCCTGGTGCTCGGCGCGGCGCTCTGCCTGACGTCCGACCATGGGGCCGCGACGACCGTGGCGTCGCTGCTGCTGATGGTAGCACTGCTGGGCTGCCGGCCGCTGGCGACGCGTCTGTCGGGGCGCGCCGGGGCGGTGCTGGGGGCGCTGTCGTTCCCGCTCTACCTCGTGCACACCCTGGTGATCCTGTCGGTATCGAGCCTGGTGTACGCGGAGCTGACGGCGGCGTCGTTTCCGGACTTCGCCGTCGCCGTCGCGACGCTGGCGAGCACGTTGGTCGTCAGCGGGATCCTGTGCATTCCGTTTGCGATCCTGGATGCCCGCTGGACGGCCTGGCTGAACGCCGCGGTCAACGGACTGGTCGCCCGGGTCATGGCGGGCCGGCAGGACCGGCCCGGCGTTCCGCCGGCGGCCTGAACGTCGCCGCTACAGCACGCCGATGGAGAACGCCACGCAGCCGGCGATGAAGTGCAGCAGCACGACGCCGAAGATGTTCCGGTGGCGCAGGTAGAACAGCCCGAAGAGCACGCCGCCGGCGATCGTCGCGAGCACGGCGGGCAGGCCGAAATGGATATGGAAGACCCCGAACATGGTGCTGCTCACCAGCACCGACTTGATGCCGCGCCGGTCGTTCAGGAAGCGCTGGAACGAGGTCTGCATGAACCCGTGCCCGACCGCCTCCTGCAGGAAGGAGTGGAGGAAGTAGCTCGGCGCCGAGCTCCAGCCGATCGCCACCTTAAGGTCCGGCACCGCGTCGATCATCCGGGAGCCGATGACCAGCGCGGCTCCGAGGGCGATGACCGCGAGTGACAGGACGGCGCCCTCGGTCAGGGACTTCCGGATGCCGTCGAAGGTCAGCCCGACGTCCCGGAGCGGGATCCGCATCACCCGGATGACGATGAAGCTCGGAATCAGCAGGACCATGAGGTACTGCCAGGCGAACTGCTCGGTCCGGATGTCGATCTTCAGGATCTGCGTCGTGATGACGTTGTTCGCGATCATGGTGATCGAGAACAGCGCGATGATGAACAGGAAGAACTGGCCGAACTGCTGCTGGGTCCGCGACTGTTCGAGCTGATGCTGCAAGGTCGCGACGTGCAGTTCGGTACCGACCCGCAGGCGCTGCACCACGGTGATGCCGACGCTGGCCCGCAGGTTGTCGTAGAAGTGGTCGCCGCCTTCGAGCTCCAGCAGGTCGAACGGGTGAACCCGCAGCAGCGTGCAGTCGGTCTCGGCCCGGGCGGTGAGCTGGCGGGCGCCGCCGTCCAGGAACGACATCTCGCCGACGATGTCGCCTTCGCCGAGGTGCAGAACCGGCCACTCCGAGTCGCCCTCGCCGCCGGCCTGGTAGCTGACCACCTCGCCGGCTTCGATGATGTAGAGCTCGTTGCTCTGGTCGTCCTCGGCGAACAGGACGGTTCCGGCCTCGACGGCGATGCGCTCCCCGACCTCGCCGATGGCGGCCCTGGTATCGGGAGCCAGCATCTTCAGGGACGTGACTTTCGGTCCGGAAGGTGGGGAGGCGGAAGGGGCTGGGCTGTCGGTCGTCATCGTTCGGCGGTTGTTGGGCAAGGATGGGCGGCCGGTGCCGGCCACGTCGCCAGGGTGCGAGAAGCGGCGCGCCGTGTGAACCCCGAATGAACCGTTGGGTATGTCAGGGCGCGGGTGAGACCGGGCCGGGCCCGGTCGGCACGCCGAGCCGGTCGGCCCCGTGCGCCTCGTCCTGGTCCGCGGCGGCGATCGCGGTCTCCCCGGGTCCGGCGGCAATCCAGGTCGCCATCCTGGCCTCGATGAACGCCATCACGCGGCGATGCGCCGCCGCCCCGTCGTCGCCGACGGCAATCGGGGCGCCGATCGCGAAGCGCACCGGGCGCGACGGAACGATCCAGCCGATGTCCTTGAGCCACCGGCCCTGCGTCCAGGCGGCGGTGTCGAGGGCGACCGGCACCATCGGCACGCCGGCCGCCCGGGCCAGCCGCATGCCGATGCTGTTGAACATCCGACGGTCGAAGCCCGGCGTGCGATGGGCCTGCGGGAAGATGATCACCGAGACGCCGTCGCGCAGGCGCCGGCAACCCTGTTCGACCACGTGCCTGAGATCGGCGCGCGGATCGGCGCGGTTCACGACGATCGGGTCGAAGGCGCGCAGCACCGCGCCGAACACCGGATAGCGCAGCAGGCTCGACTTGGTCACGAAGGTGCAGGGCGCGCCCTGGTGCAGGATCGACGGCAGGATCTGGGTCTCGAGCGCGCTCATGTGGTTGGCGACGAACACATAGGGGCCGCCGTTCCAGTCGACCTGGTCGAGTCCGGTGACCTCGAACCCCACCCCGACCGATTCGAGGGCCCGGCGCAGGGCATGGCTGCCCCGGACGAGGCCGGGATTGTCGAGCCGCCCCCGCTTCGCCTGCAGGGCCGCATAGCCGGTATGGCCGGCGGCCTGCAGGTAGAACAGGAAAGAGGGCAGGACCGTACGGAACATCAGGGCTCCTTTCGGAGGCGGCGAATGGGGCCGGCCCGGGCCGTCGCCCGTCGCCAGTGGCGTCCGTATCGCCGTTCGACCGTGTGCTTCGACGTTACCTGCATCGCGCAGCGGTGCCTATGCCTCAAGCGCCGGCACCCGTGTCCGGCGCAGCCGCCGGCCGCCGAGGAACAGGACGAAGACGGTCGGCATCAGGGCGACGTGCACGGTCCCGTAAAGGCCCAGTCCGGCGACTCCGTCGCCGCCGATCGGCACCATCAGCGACGCAGCGATCATCATGACGATGCCGACGCACATCGCCACCGAGCCCAGGCCGGACCGCAGGCCCCGGAGATGCAGCGCGAGGGCGAGCAACATGGTCGCGGCGTTGGTGACGATCAGCGGCAGCAGGTTGTCGGCCGTCCATACGGACCACAGGTTGACGATAAGAGCGGCGAGTCCGGCCGCGAGCGCGATCCGCCGCCAGCGAACGGGCATGAACTGGCCTGCCGTCGCCGCCAGGACCAGGAAGATGCTGATCGCGAGGGCGGCGCGGGTGGCGAACTGCAGGGGCAGGGCGGCCGGGTGGTCGATCGGCTCGAGGAAGCCGTGACCGACGGCGCCGAGCATCGGGGCTACGCCGCTGGCCGCCAGGTAGAGCCCCCAGATCCAGGCCGGCGATCCGCGCTCGACGTCGGGCCGGAACGACAGACCGGCCAGGAAGAACACCAGGCAGGCGAGAAACACGTCGGTGAGAGCCGAGATTGCCAGATGGGTCATGGCGCTTTGCAGGACGTGGGAGAGGAAATGGCCGCGGACGAGGCCCGGGCGCGACGGGCGGTCCGGTGGCGACCGCCGGGGGCGTCGGTTCGCGTCGCCTACTCGGCGGCGACGGTTCCCTTCTTGGCGAAGAACTGCTGGTGCGCCGGATCCGCCAGCGCTTCGTCGTCGATGTAGCGGTCCAGGCGGCCGCGCGACTGCTCCCAGCGCAGGAACAGCTCCAGACCATAGGCGTAGAACAGCAGGCTGCCGGTCTTGGCGAGGACCCAGGTGTTGCGGACGACCTGGCGGCAGAAATGCGGGATCGCCGCCGGCTTGGGATATCCTGCACGGCGCGACCGGCGGTCCTTGATGCGGATCGCGCCGCTCTGCCCGGTGTGGACGTGCTCGTACCGGGCGGTCGTGTAGCTGCAAACGAACGTGGTCCGCAGCATCGGCATCGCCATGCCGTATCGGAGCCCGCGCGCGATCGTCTTCTTCAGGTAGGCCCGGCTGAAGAACTGCCGCCAGGAGTCCCAGTACAGCGTCTCCCACTCCGACTTGGTCATCAGAGGATGCTCGATCACCGCATGGACCGTCTCGTACTTGTTGAGGTCGAGGTCCATGTCGACGCCCTCGGCCACCATCCGCTGGTGGTCGGCCGAGCCGGGCAGCGGCTGGAACAGGAAGGGCGACAGGATGTCGACCGGCACCACGTCCTGCATGATGCGGATGTCCTCGGCGATCCGCTCCGGCGTGTCGTTGGGCAGCCCGATGATAAGCCCGGCGTAGATCACGACGCCCGCCTCGCGCCACGCCATCATCGAGTCGCGGAGCTGGTGGACCTTGTTCTGACCCTTGCTCGCGGCCTTCAGGTTGTCGGGCCGGACCGACTCCAGGCCGACGAAGATCCGCTTCACCCCGGCAGCCTTGCAGGCGTCGATGAAGCCTTCGATCCGGTAGGCCAGCGCGTCGACCTGGATGATGATGTCCCACTCGACGTTCAGTTCCTGCCGCAGCCGCGCGAAGATCTCGCAGATCTCGCGCCAGATCGGACAGCGGGCGAAGTTGTCGTCGGTGATCAGCATCATGAAGCCGCCGCCGGCCGCGCACTCGCGGAGATAGGCCTCGATGTCCTCCGGCCTGCGGTGCCGCATCGTGCGGCCGTGGAAGTTGATGACGGTGCAGAAGCTGCAGACGAACGGGCAGCCGCGCCCGGCCTCCATGCCGTAGTAGCGGTCGACCGTCCGGGCGGCGAGGTCGTGGGCGGCGCGCTGCTTGGGGGATGTGCCGAGATCGGCCCCGGGTTTCATGCAGTCATAGAACGGCTTGACCGTGCCGGCCCAGATGTCGGCCAGCAGGTTGTCGATGTGGGGCTCGAGCTCGCCGGCGAACAGGCTGACACCGGCCTCGCGGGCGCCGGCGAACGCGTGCGTCCAGCCCGGCGTCATGGAGAACGACCCGCTGACGTGGACCCCGCCGATGATCGCCGGGTAGCCGGCGGCGGTGAGCGGCCGGGCGATGTCGAGGGCGCGCGGGAACTGGCTGGTCTGCACCGCAACGAACAGCACCGCCGCCCGGTCGAACTGCGCGAGCCAGCGTGTCAACTCCTCCGGCCGGATGACCTGCGACATCTCGTCGATCAGGCGGGTCTCGATCTCGATGTCGGGCCCGAGGGCATGGCGCTCCGCCGCATCGGTGAACAGGCTGGAGACCACGGCCAGCGCATTGGTGATCAGGTACGACCGCCACCACTGGATGACGTAGCCGTCGTCGTCGTAGTGCGACGGCTTGATCAGCAGCAAGCCGAGGCGCTTGCGGGCGGCCGTCTGTCCGTCTTGCTGGTCGGCGAGTACGGCTGTCATGAGGGGGCTCCTGACGATCTGTGCGGACCTCGGTGCCGTTTCGGGAAACGACCCCGCGGGGCGATAGGCACGTGCGGCATCCCGGCTACGATCCGACCCGGACCCAGGCGGTGTACCGCGGGATCTCCGGGACGGTCGGCCGGGCTGCCCTCTCCCTCACGCCGGCGGCCGACCGGCGTTCCTCCGCGGTCGAGTCACTGTAGCCGCAAAATCATGTCATGGGCAGCGTGGCGGAACTGACACTCCATCGGCGATGACGGGCACTATAGTCCGTTGATATGCTTGCCGTTGCGCGAGGCTTCGTCGGCACGACCGGCGTCGAGCGGCAGGCGTCGAGCGGCAGGCGACGGGACGGTTCCGGCGGACGGGGCGTTTGCCAATCTCCCAGTCGCCGCAGAGGCTGAACCGAGGGTGGAATGAAGCGTTCCGACGACCGGACGAGGCGAGGCGACCGGCGCCTGCAACCCCGCACATCCCCGCACCGTTGACCGTTCCTGCTGCCGCGAGCCCGAAGGCCGGAGGTCGGCCGCGGGCGGATCGTCACGTGGTCGTCGTCTATACCGACGCCGGCGGCGGCCACCGTGCGACCGCCGAGGCGCTGCGGGCGATCCTGCAGGCCGCCGGCGGCTACCGGGTCACCCTGGTGAACGCCTACCAGGAGGTGTTGCCGGGACAGGACCTGTTCAGGCGCTTCACGTCCCGCGACGTCGAGGAGACCTACAACGACCTGATCCTGCGCGCCGGGCGGACCGGGCTGTTCTGTCTCGGATTCTACGTCTGCGCGGTGCTCAACGTGACGCTTCTGGGCAAGGCCGGCCGCCGCGCCTTCGCGGCGCTGTGGGAGCGCACCGAGCCGGACCTGGTGGTCTCGGTGCTGCCGGTCATCAACCACCTCATGATCGACAGTCTGGCCGGCTATCGCGACGGCACCGTCCCGTTCGCCGTGCTGATGACCGACTGGGCCGAGATGAGCCGCCACGTCTGGTTCCCGAAGGGCGACCGCTACCATGCGATCGCCGGCACCGACGTCTGTCGCCGGCAGCTGGTCCGCAAGCGGCATCCGGCGGACCGCCTGTTCGCGATGTCCGGCCTGCTGACCCGGCCCGAGTTCCTGGAGCCGAGGCCGGCCGACGTCGCCGCCGCCCGGCGCGAGCTCGGGCTCGACCCGGACCGCCCGGTGGTGTGCATGCTGTACGGCGGCTACGGCAGCTGGCGCATGCTCGACATGGCGGAGGCTCTGCGCGGCTCGCCGCCGGACGCCCAGCTGGTGTTCCTGTGCGGCCGCAACGAGGCGTTGGCGGCGGCGATCGAGGCCGCGGATCTGCCGTTTCCGGCGATCGTGAAGGGCTTCACCCGAGAGGTGCACCGCTACATGGCGGTCTCCGACGTGTTCGTCGGCAAGACCGGGCCGCTGTCGGTCAGCGAGGCCCTGGCCTTCGGCCTGACGCTGCTGATCGACCGGGCCAACGTGCTGCCGCAGGAGCATGCGGTGCTGAAGTGGATCGCGCGCAACGGGGCGGGCGAGGTGTTCGCGACGCCGGCGCAGTTCGCCCGCGCCCTGCATGCCCTGCTGGCGAAGCGGCCGGCGGCCCGCGTTCCCGACCCGGCGGCGCCCGGCGGGAACCGGGCCGCGCACCAGATCACCGGCATCCTCGGCGAGATCCTCGGCCGCGGGGCTCCGGGTCGTTAGTGCCAGATCCTGACGTGGACGCCGCTCGCCGCCAGGGCCGTCCTGATCCGCTGCTCGCGTTGGCGCTCGGTCGGGCGTTTCGAGGCGCTCAGGAAATGCGAGTGGAACTCGACGTACAGCGTGTCGATCAGGCGCAGGCAGTCGCGCCCGATCAGGCCCTCGAGAATGTCGATCTCGGCGCCTTCGACGTCGAGCTTCACGACGATTGTGCCGTAGGCCGCGGATTGCCGCTTCAGGTACTCGCAGAAGTCGACGGTCGGGACGGCGATCGCGGTGGCCGGGTCGGCGTCGTAGAAGATGTCGTGCTGGTGCCGGACGATCGACGCGCCCTGGGACAGCGGTCCGCCCTCGTCGCCAGACAGCCCGTACAGCAGGGTTTCTCCGTCCCGGACCGACAGCGCCGCCTCGTGCAGCCGGACGGCGCGACCGTCATGCGCCGACAGCACGGTCTCCAGCGCTGCCCGGCAGTGCGGGTTCGGCTCGAACAACTCGAACGCGACCGTGTCGGTCGGGAAGTGCCGGGAGAATGCCGAGAATGCCTGGCCGAGATTGGCGCCGCCGTCGACGAACAGGACCCGGCCCGGCCGGGCGGACCTGTGAAGGATGCGCTGCGCGTCGGAGCGGATCAGGCGATCCTGATGTATCCGGTTCCAGAGATGCCGAAGCCCGACGGCGAGGATCTGCGGGTTGCTGATCGAGCCGCCGACCAGTTTCGCGAAGCTCGCAACCGAGGCGGCGGCGGTACTCAAGCGGCCATGTCCCCGGCTGGTGCGGGCTCCGGAATGCCGCGTATGACGTCCCAGATCGACACCACGCAGCGCCGATAGTCCGGGTCGGTCGCCTTCAGCTCGGCGTGCAGGGCCGGCAGGTTGTGGTAGGGCACGCCCGGGTACATGTGGTGGGCGGTGTGGTACTGCAGGCCGATCGGCTGCAGCAGCCACGCGAGCGGCCACTCCACCGTGAAGCTGTCCTCCTTCTGGTCGTGCTTGTCGGAGCTGTCCAGGCGCCGCTCCATGCGGTGCTCGAGCGGGATCCGCCAGGTGGTCAGGTACCAGACCGCCGTGACGATCCCGTACATCAGCGGCAGTATCCCGGGGAACAGATAGGCCACCGCGGCCCACAGCACGAGGTAGTAGCGGCTCAGCCAGGCCACCCTCTGCCGATACTTCTGCGGCAGGGTCGAGCCGGTCGGCACGTCGCGGCGCGTCAGGAAGGCCTCGACGGCCTCTTCGGCGGCGATACCGCCGATCCCGCAGGTGACCATCTGCGCGACGCTCAGGATCGGCATGATCGGGGGGACCGCGACCATGATCAGCAGCGACAGCCGCCAGTTGTTCCGCATCAGCAGGTACTGCGGGTCGGTCTTGGTCCGGAAGACCCCGACGGTGTGGTGGGTCAGGTGCGCCCGGATGAAGCGGGCCGACGGCACCAGGGTGAGCGCGCCGACGGTGAGGTCCCAGACGTTCGTGAAGGTCCGCAGCCGCGGGTTGCCGCTCTGATGGGTGATCTCGTGGATGAAGAACGCGGCGCGGTGCAGCGAGGCGGCGGCGGCGAGGAAGCTGACGACGAGCAGCGGGCCGCTGCCGTACAGGCACCCGGCGAAACCGGCGGCGAAGCCTGCCACCGGGAGCGCCAGGTCGCGGTAGTACGCCGCCAGGTTCAGCTTGAAGTAGTTCCGGTCGATCATCCCGCCGTCCCATTCGAGGCCCCGCCCTGGCTGGGAACTGCGCCCTGGCTGAGACCTGCACCGTATCCCGACCGTAATGCCGATCGCGGCCCGGCGAGTATAGTGCCCGGCCCCGCGGGGTCGACACTGTCGGTGCCGCCAGTTCATGGCGACGCACGCGGCGGGAGTACCTTACTGGGGGGGCGATGATGGGATTGCGGCGATCGTGTGCCGGGCGGACGAATGCAGGACTATGACGTCACGGTGATGACCACCGCGGCCCCGCCGTGGCTGACCGGGCCGGCCTATCTGGCGCTCTGGCAGGCCTGCGGGCTCGCGGAGCTGGGGCTGCGCGTCGCCTACGTGGTGCCGTGGGTGCCGCCGGCCGGCCAGGCCCGGCTGTGGCGCGGCGAGACCTTCGAGACGCCGCAGGCGCATCTGGCGTGGCTCGCCGCCGAGATCCGGCGGCTCGGCTGTCCGGTGGTGCCGGCGCTCTATCACTACCAGGGGCACGCCTCGAAGCTGCTGCGCAGCATCGTGCCGCTGGAGGACGTGTTCCGGGCGGCACCGCCGGCCCGCGTGCACGTGCTGACCGAGCCCGAGCACCTGTGCTGGTATCCCGGATCTACGCCGCGCCGGCGGGTCGACGCCGAGACCGTGCTCGGCGTGGTGATGACCAACTACGACTCCTACATCCGTCGGCAGGGCGGGCTCGCCGCACGGCTGGCGCCGCTGGTGACGCGGCTGCACCGGCACCTGATCCGGCGCCATACCGACTGGACGGTTCCGGTCTCGCCGGCGGCCGAGGGCATCACCGCCGGCCATCCGGTCCGGCTGGGCCGGGTCACCGGCGTGCTGCGCCACTATGCGACGGTGCCACCGGTGCAGTCCGGGGCCGGCGGTGCCTACTTCCTGGGACGCCTGGTCTGGGACAAGGGCCTGGCGACCGTCATCGAGGTCGCTCGCCGCATGAACCTGCCGGTCGACGTGCTGGGCGAGGGCCCCGACGGCGAGGCGGTCCGCGCTCTGGCCCGCGACCGGGCGGCGCCGGTCCGGTTCCTCGGACCGAGCCGCGAGCCCTGGACCGACCTGCACCGCTACCGGGTGTTCTTCAACCCGTCGCTCAGCGAGGTGCTGTGCACGACCACAGCCGAGGCGCTGGTGGCCGGGCGCCACGTGGTGCTTCCCGACTGTCCCGCCAACGAGCCGTTCAAGCCCTATCCGAACGCGCATTTCTACACCGATACCGACGGTGCGATCGCCGCGTTGACGCGCGCCATGGCCGAGGACCCGGTTCCGCCCGAGGCAGCCCGCCGCGAGTTCGACTGGCTGAACGCCTGTCGGACGCTGGTCGGCTTGTGGGGGGAGCACGGGCCGCGACTGCCGGCGGCGTAGCGCGGCGGCGGTCCGGTCAGCCGCGGGCGAGCTTTCGTTCGGCGACCGGCCGCTCCATCCAGGCATGGGCCGTCGCGATGATGTCGGCCAGCTCGGTGAAGCGCGGACGCCAGCCCAGCAGGGTCCCGGCCTTGCCGGGATCGGCGACCAGGATCGGCGGATCGCCCGAACGACGCGGCTTGACGGACCGCGGCACCGGGCGGCCGGTCACCCGCTCGACCGCGTCGATCAGCTGCAGCACCGAGGTGCCGGTGCCGGTTCCCAGGTTGACGGCCGTGCTGCCACCGCCGCCCAGCAGGTAGTTCAGCGCACTGACATGCGCGTCGGCGAGGTCGCTGACGTGGACGTAGTCGCGGATCGCGGTACCGTCCGGCGTCGGATAATCGATGCCGTAGATCTCGAACCGCGGAAGCCGGCCGGTGGCCGCCATCAGCAGCAGCGGGATCGCGTGGGTCTCCGGATCGTGGGTCTCGCCGGCCTCGCCGTCGGGGTCGGCGCCGCCGGCGTTGAAGTAGCGCAGCGAGATCGACCGGATCCCGTGCGCACTCCCGAAGTCCGCCAGGATGCGCTCGGCCATCAGCTTGCTGGCGCCGTACGGATTGACCGGGTCCTGCGGATGCGCCTCCAGGATCGGCACGACCTCGGGGCAGCCGTAGGTGGCACAGGTGCTCGAGAACACCAGCGCGTCGACGCGGTGACGCCGCATGGCGTCCAGGAGCGCCAAGGTGCCGCCGACGTTGGTCCGATAGTAGAGCCCGGGATTCCCGACCGACTCGCCGACGCTGGTGACCGCGGCGAAATGCATGACGGCGTCCGGGCGGTGACGGCGGAACACCGCGTCCAGGCAGCCCGGATCGCCGACCTCGCCGACCTCCAGCGGTCCCCACCGCACCAGCGAGCGGTGGCCCTGGGTCAGGTTGTCGAGCGCCACCGGCTCGTGCCCGGCCCGCGCCAGCGCCTTGCAGGCATGGGAGCCGACATAGCCGGCCCCGCCGGTGACGAGTATGCGTGCCATCGACGTTCCTCGAGGTCGGACGAGGCCGCACCGGCCTCGGGCGGCGGATAGTAGCGCCCCGGACCAGTGCCGTGCCACCGCCGCGGCGGCAGTGTCAGTCACCGTTCACATTTCCGTTACCTGCCGGCCGCCGGAGGCGCTCCCGACCGGGTATGTCCGTCTCTTCGCGGGAAGATTCGTGCATTGCGGGATCAATCGAAGGGAAACTTCTTCCATGCCGAATTGCATTGACCGGTCATCGTATGACCCGCCTACCATACCAGAGGCTGGAACAACCGGCCCGGTGCCGGCCCCGCGGGTGCCGCCGCCCATCTTGCGGCTTCCTCCCCGTGGCCACCGGCGCACGACATCCGGGAGGAGAGGCAATCATGGTCAAGCTCAGGATCAACGGCGTCGAGCAGAGCTTCGACGGCGATCCGGATACCCCGCTGTTGTGGTTCGTCCGCGACGAGCTCGGGCTGCACGGCACCAAGTACGGCTGCGGTGCCGGGCTGTGCGGCGCCTGCACGGTGCATCTCGACGGCGTCGCGGTGCGCGGCTGCCAGACCACGGTCGCCGAGGCGGCCGGCAAGTCGGTGACCACGATCGAGGGCCTGTCGACCGACGGCAACCATCGGGTCCAGGTCGCCTGGCGCGAGCTGAACGTGCCGCAGTGCGGGTTCTGCCAGTCCGGGCAGATCATGCAGGCGGCGTCGCTGCTGGCGACCAACCCGAACCCGACCGACCAGCAGATCCTGGACAGCATGCAGGGCAACATCTGCCGCTGCGGCTGCTACCAGCGCATCGTGTCGGCCGTCCGCCACGCCTCGACGGGAGCGTGAGCCATGCTGCACCACATCGAGAAGACCCTGTCGCCCCGCCCGCTGCCCTCCGGGAGGACCGGACGGACGGTGATCGAGAACGTCAGCCGCCGCGGCTTCCTGGCGGGCGCCGCCGGTTTCGCGGTGGCCCTGCAGGTGTTCCCGGCGGACGCCTACGTCGCCTACAAGCACGGCGGCCTGACCATGCCGCACGGCGTGGTCAACGATCCGCACGTGTTCGTCGCCATCGCTCCGGACGGCACCGTGACCATCGTCGCGCACCGTTCCGAGATGGGTACCGGCTCGCGCACCAGCATCCCGATGGTGGTCGCCGACGAGATGGAGGCCGACTGGGACCGGGTGAAGGTCGTCCAGGCGGAAGGCGACGAGAAGAAGTACGGCAATCAGGACACCGACGGCTCGCGCAGCCTGCGCCATCACATCCAGCCGGCCCGCGACATCGGGGCCGCGGTGCGGCACATGCTGGAGCAGGCGGCGGCCGCCAGGTGGAACGCCAGCCCCGACGACGTCGAGGCGATCGGCCACGAGGTCGTGCACAAGTCGCTGGGCCTGCGCGCCGGCTACGGCGAGCTGGCTGAGGCGGCGATGGCCCTGCCGACGCCGCCGCGCGACCAGCTCAGGTACAAGGACGAGAAGGCGTTCCGCTACATCGGCAAGGGGGCCGTGCAGATCGTCGACCTGCACGACATCACCAGCGGCAAGGCGATCTACGGGGCCGACGTCTCGCTGCCCGGCATGCTGTTCGCCGTGGTGGCGCGGCCGCCGGCGGTCGGCGGCACCGTGAAGTCGGTCGATGCGGCTGCCGCCCTCAAGGTGCCCGGGGTGGTCCGCGTCGAGCAGATTCCCGGCTCGCCCATGGGCTCGAAGTTCAAGCCGCTGGGCGGCGTCGCGGTGCTGGCCCGCAACACCTGGGCCGCGATCAAGGGCCGCGACGCCCTCAAGATCGTCTGGAACGACGGCCCGAACGCCGGCTTCGACACGCCGGCCTACGAGAAGGAGCTGCGGGCCTCGGTCGCGGCCCCCGGCACGCCGGTGCGCGACCAGGGCGACCCGGAGAAGGCGCTGGCGGGTGCGGCCAGGGTGTTCGTGCGCGAGTACTACCAGAAGCACATGGTGCACACGCCGATGGAGCCGCCGGCGGCGCTCGCCAGGGTCGCCGACGGCAGGTGCGAGGTCTGGGGGCCGCTGCAGAGCCCGTACGGCGCCCGCCTCGACATCGCCGACTACCTCGGCCTGAAGGAGGAGGACGTCACGGTCCACGTGACGCTGCTCGGCGGCGGCTTCGGGCGGAAGTCGAAATGCGACTTCGCCATCGAGGCGGCCCACCTGTCCAAGCTGGTCGGGGCGCCGGTGCGGGTGCAATGGACCCGCGAGGACGACGTCCGGCACAGCTTCCACCACACCACCAGCGTCGAGCGCATCGAGATCGGCCTCGACAAGGACAACAGGCCGGTGGCGTGGCGGCATCGCAGTGCGGCGCCGTCGTTCCTGTCGACCTTCGCGCCGGACAAGGGCGTCCAGCACCCGATCGAGGTCGGCATGGGGCTGGAGGACATGCCCTACGAGATCCCGAACGTGCGGGCCGAGCAGTGCAAGGCGATGGCCCACACCCGGGTCGGCTGGTTCCGCTCGGTGTCGAACATCCCGCGGGCGTTCGCGATCCAGTCGGTCACGGCCGAGCTGGCCGACGAGCTCGGGCGGGACCAGAAGGACTTCCTGCTGGAGATGATCGGCAGCCCGCGCCAGCTCGACTGGCAGGCCATGGGCCTCGCCCAGCCGATGTGGAACAACGGCGAGCCGGCCGAGGAATTCCCGTTCGACACCGGCCGCCTGCGCGGCGTGGTCGAGCTGGCGGCGGCCAAGGCCGGCTGGGGCCGGGCCCTGCCGAAGGGCGAGGGGCTCGGCATCGCCGCGCACCGCAGCTTCGTGTCCTACATCGCCACGGTGGTGCGGGTGAAGCTGTTGCCCGACGGCACGGTGCGGGTGCCGGAGGCGCATGTCGCCATCGACTGCGGCTTCGTCGCCAACCCCGAGCGTGTGCGCTCGCAGATGCAGGGCGCCTGCGTGTTCGCGATGACGGCGGCAATGCACGGCGGCGTCAACTTCGAGAACGGCGCGGTCCAGGAGAGCAACTTCCACGACTACCGGATGGTGCGCTCCGACAACTTCCCGGAGGTGGTGCACGCCCACATCGTGCCGCATCCGTTCGCGGTGCACGCGACCGGCGTCGGCGAGCCTGCCGTGCCGCCGTTCCTGCCGGCGCTGACCAACGCCATCGCCAACGCCGGCGGCAAGCGCATCCGCGACCTGCCGATCGGCGACCAGACCAAGGCGTGACGAACGCCTGAGGGCCCGGCGGGGACGCATGACGCGTTCCCGCCGGCGCCGTTCAGTTCACCTGCGCCGCCCCGCCGGTCAGTTCGTGCTTCAGCACGGCGATCACGTCGTGTAGCTGGGCGGCATCGTTGGTCGTGCGCTTGACCAGCAGGGCGCCCTGCAGGGCGCCGAACACCAGCCGGGCGACCTTGGCCGGCTGGTCGCGCAGGGCGAACTCGCCGCGCTGCCGGCCGCGTTCCAGGGTCGTCGCCAGCCAGGCCTGGTGCTCGGTGAAGAACCGCGCGACCCGGTCCCGCATGGGCTCCGGCAGCGCCGGCATCTCGCCGGCCAGCGCGCCGCACAGGCAGACCCGGTCCGGGGTGCCGGCGAACATCAGGTACGGCTCGAGATAGTGGTCGAGCATCGCCATGGCGGACTGGCCGTCGTCGGCGGCGATCGCCACCAGGGCGGCGCCGAAGCGGTCGGCGTAGCGGTCGACCACCGCCAGGCCGAGGTCGGACTTGGACGGGAAGTGGTAGTGGATGCTGGCCTTGCGGATGCCGAGGGCGTCGGAAATGTCCTGGTAGCTGAAGGCGTTGTAGCCGCGCGTCTGAATCAGCGTCTCGGCAATGTCGAGGATCTCGCCGGCGGTGTTGGAACGGGGCGACGCCTTGGGAGACGGGGCTTTGGCGGGGGTGGCTATCGCTCGGGTTCCCGTGCTGGGGTGGGCTGCTGACGCTCCAAATACCCCGCGCCGTCGGCCCCGATCAATTGTCGGTGATCGGGGCCGTCGGGCGGACTCAGAACTTCTCGGTGCTGGGGCGCAGGTCGAGCTCGTGGGTCCAGGCCGAGCGCGGCTGGCGGGCCAGGGCGAGGCAGGCGGCGGCGATCGCGTCGGGATCCATCCGCCCGTCCCCCGCGGCGCCATCTCCGGCGGTGCCGAACCGGCCGTCGGTCTGCGGTTCGTCGATCAGCCCGTCCAGGACCAGGTGGGCGACGTGGACCCCGGCCGGACCGAACTCCCGGGCCAGCGACTGGGCGAGCCCGCGCAGCGCGAACTTGGCCGAGGCGAAGGCCGCGAACCGGGCGCCGGCCCGCGTGCTGGCGGTGGCCCCGGCCAGCACGATCGTGCCGCCGCCGCGCTCGACCATGGCCGGCAGTACGCCACGGGTCGCGTGCACGGCGCCCAGGAAGCCGGTTCGCCAGACCGCCTCGAACTCGGCCGGTGCGGTCTCCAGGAACGGCTTGATCAGCAACGCGTGCGCGGCGTGGACCAGCACCTCGACCCGGCCGGCGAACGGCGCGATCGCGGCCGCCACGGCGGCGGCGTCGGTCAGGTCGACGGCGCGGTGGGTGTAGCTGCCGCCGGCCGCGGCCACCGCCTTGGTGGCCGGGCCGGTGGCGCGGTCCGATCGCGACAGCCCGACGACGTCGTGGCCGTCGGCCGCGAACGCCGCCGCGAGGCTGACGCCGAGGCCTTCGCCGATGCCGGCGATCAGGGTGATCGGGCGGGTGCTCATGTCCGCCGCCTCACAGCCAGCCGAGGATCGAGGCGATGATCACGACCTGGGCCGCCCAGCCGGCGGTGAAGGCCAGCGTGCGCGCCACCGGGATGCCGGCGCTGTACACCGCGAAGTGCGCGAGGCGGGCGAAGAAGTAGACGACGGCCGCCGCCTGGGTCGCCGGGGTCGAGATCGACAGCGCGTGCGCGACCAGCACCGCCGGAACGAAGACCGCCAGGTTCTCGACCGCGTTGGTGTGCGCCTTGGCGGCGCGCTGCGCCCAGGCCGCCTGCGGCTCGCCGCGCTCCGGCAACTCGGCGGACAGGGTCGCGCTGAGACCCCGGACCGCCATGCGGTTGAGGACGTAAGGCACCCAGAACAGCGCCGTCATCAGCACCGTCAACGTCATCCAGTACAGCTCGGTGGTCATGGTCGTGCTCCCTTTGGCTGGCCACCCGTCCGGCGGCGGTCGGATATTTACCTACTAGAAGGTAGAATTGCAACCGTGTCGTCGAGCGGTGGATCGGCCATGTCATCGGAACCGAATAGTTCATGATTTGTTCTGGACGTGTCAGCGGCAAGGCGCGCAAAGTGTCGGGCGCAAGCGTGGAGGGAGCCGACCATGAGCAATTCGGACAGCGACCGGCGGATCGACTACGTCGAGTTCGGCGTCGCCGACATCGCCCGTTCAAAGGCGTTCTACGGCGCGGCCTTCGGCTGGACCTTCACGGACTACGGGCCGGAGTACTGCGAGTTCTCGGACGGCCGCATGAAGGGCGGCTTCACCACCCTGACGCCGCCGCGGCCCGGCGGCCCGCTGGTGGTGCTGTACGGCGACGATCTCGCCGACCTGCTCCGCCGGGTCGAGGCCGCCGGCGGGACGATCGCCCGGCCGATCTTCGAGTTCCCCGGCGGCCGGCGGTTCCATTTCCTCGACCCGGACGGCTACGAACTGGCGGTTTGGTCAGTCGCCTGAGGTGCTCGTTTTCCGCGAACATTGACACGAGGTCGGATGGTCGGTGAACTTCGGGCGTGGCCCCGCCGGCCCCGATCGCCGTTCGCGTAACGCGAAGGTGGCACCCGCACCGAGGACGAGGCGACGCATGGCTGACCTCGATCTGATCCTGGTGACGCAGTCCAACGTCGTCGATTACGAGGGCTTCGGGGACCTGCCGCTGGACCGTCTCGACCTCTACAAGTCGCTGGTCTACCCGCGCATGGTGCACCACGGCGGCCGATTCCGGTCGCACCTCGACTACCTGAACCACAAGCGTTTCGGGAAATACTTCGCCGACGCCAGCTACCCGGAGCGGCGCGGCATGTACAACATCTGGAACCTCGCCTCGATGGCGGGCGTCCACCTCGCCAACTACCTGTCGCAGTTCGGCCTGCGGGTGCGGCTGATCAACAACCTGGATTCCGAGTGGGACTGGTTCGAGGAGGCGTATCGCGACTGCGCGACGCCGCCGCTGGTCGGGTTGTCGTCGACCTTCTACCTGTCCTGGAAGGAGGTCGGCGGCGTCGCGAAGCGGCTGCGCGGGCTCGACCCGAACATGGACATCGTGCTGGGCGGCGCCTTCGCCAACGCCGAGACCATCCACCAGAGCCCGACGGCGTTCGAGGCGCGGATGCGGAAATACGGCTTCCGCTACGTGCTGCACGCCTTCAATTCCGAGCCGGACCTGCGCGACCTGCTGCTGGCCCGCCGGGCCGGGCGCGCGCCCGACACCGTGAAGAACCTCGCCTGGATCGACGGCAGTCTGAAGGCCGGCACGTTCGAGGCGACCGAGAAGCAGTGGAACACGCCGCTGCTGGCGCTGGCCGACGTGCCGCCGACCTGGGACCGGCTTGAGATGCCGTTCCTGAACCGCACCATCCAGATCCGAACGGCGGCCGGCTGCCCGTTCTCCTGTGCGTTCTGCTCCTACCCGACGACCGCGGGGCCCTGGAAGACCGTGGACGCGGACACGGTGCGGGCGCACCTCGACTCGGTCATGCGGATCCCCGGCGTCGACCGCGTCATCTTCATCGACGACACCTTCAACGTGCCGCCGCACCGCTTCACGGAGCTGGTGAAGATCTTCGCCGACTACCCCTTCGAGTGGTTCTCGTTCCTGCGGGTGCAGTACGTGACCGAGGAGGTGATGGCGATGATGAAGGATTCCGGCTGCCGCGGCGTCTACCTCGGCATCGAGTCGGCCAGCGACACCATCCTGAAGAACATGAACAAGCGGGCGACCGGCGCGCAGTTCGCCAAGGGCGTCCAGCTTCTGAACAAGTACGACATCGACTACCTGGCGGCGTTCGTGCTCGGCTTCCCGGGCGAGACCGACGCGACCGTGCAGGAGAACGTCGACTTCATCCGCGACAACGGCGTGCGGTACTACTCGCTCAAGGAGTTCTACTACATGCCGCACACGCTGGTGCACGAGCAGCGCGAGCGATACGGCCTGACCGGCGACGGCGGCAAGTGGTCGCACGACACCATGACCCACGACCGCGCCGCCGAGATCAAGCTGGAGCTGTTCCAGTCGATCGACGCCAGCACCCACGTCGATCCCGACACCAGCCTCTGGTACATGGCCTACCTGTACGACCAGGGCCTGTCCTTCCCCGAGATCCGGCGCGAGCAGGACGAGATCAACGGCTTGATGAAGGCGCAGCTGCGGTCGCTCGGCAAGCCGGCCGGGGCGGCGGTCGCGGCCGAGTGACCGCGCCTCGGGCTCGCACGTCGCGCCGTCCGATGGGTCCCGGCTCCGGCACGCCTGCGGCGCGCCGGTCCGGGATGAGGGGTAGAAGACGTTTGCCCCCAGAATCTCATCCCGGCCGCAGCGGCGCAGCCGCGGAGAGCCGGGACCCATACGCGGCGGGCTCGCCTCCATGAACCACTCCCCCGCATGACCGTCGTCTCCCCGGTCTTCCTCGCCGTCGCCTTCCTGACCGTCGTCGCGGTGCACGCGTTGCGCGGTCGGGTGCCGCGCGATCTGGTCCTGCTGGTCGCAAGCCTGGGGTTCGCGGCGGCGGCGCTCGACCCGATCTCGCTGGCCGGGATGGCGGTGTACCTGGCCGCCGGCTTCGCCCTGCTGCGGGTCGTGGTCGCGGTTCGGCGCCCCGGGGTGGTGCCGGCGGCGGTCGCGGCGGCGGTCACGCTGTTCTGGCTGCTCGGCGAGAACGACGTGGCGCTCGGCCTGCCGCGGCCGGAGCCGGTGGTGCTGCTCGGCCTGTCCTACGTGATGTTCCGGCTCGTCCACCTGCTGATCGACGTCGGCCAGGGCGAGCTGGCCGAGCCGATCGGGCTCCGCGGCTATCTCGGCTACCTGCTGTTCTTCCCGAACCTGCTGGCCGGCCCGATCCAGCGCTACGAGCATCTGGCGCCGCAGCTCGCCGGCGACATGGCGCCGCCGGCCGAGGACGCGGTCCACGAGGGCATGCGCCGGGTGCTCGAGGGGGCCTTCCTGGTGGTCGTCGTCTCCGGCCTCGCCTACGAGGGATTCCTGGCCTGCCGGTCGACCAGTGGCGGGGCCGCCTTCGGTCTCGCCGCCCTGGCCTTCGCCGTCCAGCTCTACGCCAGCTTCGCCGGCTACATGGGCGTGGTCGTCGGGCTCGGCCGGCTGCTGGGGCTGGAGATCCCGGAGAACTTCGACCGGCCCTGGCTGGCCCGCAACTTCCTGGACTTCTGGTCGCGCTGGCACATCACCCTGTCGGAGTGGTTCAAGTTCTACCTGTTCAACCCGGCGACCAAGGAGCTGCTGCGGGTCGTCGACCGGCCGGCCGCGGCACCCTGGCTCGGCGCGGTCGGGTACTTCCTGACGTTCTTCGTCATGGGCGTGTGGCACGGCACCAGCGCCACCTTCGTGGTCTACGGCCTGCTGCTCGGCCTCGGGGTCAGCCTGAACAAGGCCTGGCAGGTCTGGATGCTGCAACGGCTCGGCCGGCGCGGCTACGGCGCGCTGATGGCCCGGCGCTGGTACGGCGTCGCCGCGCGGACCCTGGCGCTGTCATGGTTCGCGCTCGCCCTGGTCCTGCTGTGGGCCGACCTCGGCGTCGTCGCCGAGACGGCCGGGCGGCTGGGCGGCGGCGGCGTCGCCGAGGCGATGGGCACCGTGGTCGCGGCGATCGCGGTCGCCGCCGGCATCGGCGCGATCCCGGTCGTCGCGGCGGCCTGCGGCCGGCTCGAAGCGGTCGCCCGGCGTGACGGAATCGTCATGGCGATCGGCGTCGCCCAGGTCGCCGCCATCGCCTACTATCTGCTGGCCTGGCAGGGCGATGTGCCGGTACTGATCTACCAGGGGTTTTGATTTGGAGGCGGGCGTGAGTGCCGAGCGGTTCGAGACGGTGTGCGCGGTGGTGGCGGAGACCCTCGACGTCGATCGCGTCGAAATCGATGCGGATACATGCTCTGCCACGCTGCCGATATGGGATTCCCTGGCGCATCTGATGATCATCAACGCCATCGAGAAGCGCTTCGACGTCGCCCTGCCGAAGCGCGACGCCTACACGGTCAAGAATGTGGGCGAGCTGGCCGGGCTGGTCGACCGTCAGCTCGCCGCGGGCGCCTGATTGGAAAATCACAACGCCTGGTCGTATAGATGCGTCCGGAATGTAATTTATGGCGCCGGCGGCGACGTGATACCGTCGCGCGGGGAGCGGGCGCCGTCTGAGGTTGCGGAGGGACGCGATGCCGATGGATGGTCAAGGACCGCAGAGCCAATGGTTCGCGCGCGTCCGGCCGCGTCCGCAGGCTGCGGCCCGGCTGTTCTGCTTCCCGCACGCCGGCGGTGCCGCGTCCAGCTACTTCCACTGGCCGGCGGCGCTGGAGGGGGCCCCCGGGGGGATCGACCTGCTGGCGGTTCAGCCGCCGGGGCGCGAGGGCCGGATCGCCGAGCCGGCGATCGCCGACATGGCGACCCTGCTGGAACGGCTGGTCGCCGCCGTCGAACCGCATCTCGACCGACGGTTCGCGTTCTTCGGGCACAGCATGGGCGCGCTGGTCGCCTTCGAGCTGGCGCGCGAGCTGCGGCGCCGCGGCCTGCCGGCGCCGGAACGGCTGTACGTCTCCGGCCGTCGGTCCCCGACCGTGCCGACAGCCGAGGCACCGCTGCATGCCCTGCCCGACGACGAGCTGGTGGCCGAGTTGAACCGCCGGTTCGGCGGGCTGCCGGCGGCGATCCTGGCGGAGCCCGAGCTGATGGCGCTGTTCCTGCCGGTCATCCGGGCCGACCTGACGGTCCTGGAACGCCACGATTTCCGCGCCGAACCGCCGCTCGACGCGCCGATCACCGCGCTCGGCGGCGTCGACGATGCCCGCGCCACGGCAGAGGGCCTCGAAGCCTGGGGGGAGCTGACCGCCGGAGGATTCGCGATGCGGCGTTTCCCGGGCGGCCACTTCTATCTGCACGACCGGCGCGAGGCATTCCTGCGCGCCTTCGCGGACATGGTCGCCGCCGATCTCGGAACCGGTTCCTGACGCCGGCGACGGGAGCGCAGACGGCATGGCCCCGGTCCCGGATCCCGAAGACCTGAACGGCGTCGTCGCGGACGCGGTGGCGGCGGCGGTCGGGATCGCCCCGGCAGAGCTCGATCTCGGCGAGCGGTTCAGCCGCTACGGCCTCGACTCGCTGGCGGCATCCGGGCTGATCCGGGTGCTGTCGCAGCGCCTCGGCCGTCCGCTGCCGCCGACCCTGGTCTGGGACCACCCGACGACCGCCCGCCTGATCCGCTTCCTGTCGGGTGCCGCCGACCCGGCCGCCGACCCGGGCGCGATGCGGCCGATGGCCGAGGACGATCCGGTCGCCATCGTCGCGGTGGCCTGCCGGCTGCCGGGCGCCGCCGACCCCGAGGCTTACTGGCGGCTGCTGGTCGACGGCGTCGACGCGGTCGGCGAGATGCCGCGCAGCCGCTGGGACGTCGACGCGCTGTACGACCCCGACCCGGCGGCACCCGGCCGCATGGCCACCCGCTGGGGCGGCTACCTCGACCGGGTCGACGGCTTCGACCCGCTGTTCTTCGGCATGTCGCCGCGCGAGGCGGTCGAGGCCGACCCGCAGCAGCGCCTGATCCTCGAGCTGGTCTGGGAGTCGCTGGAGCGCGCCGGGATGCCGCCGTCGCGCCTGCAGGGCAGCCGCACCGGCATCTTCATGGGGGCGATGTGGTCGGAATACGGCCAGATCGCCGGCGGCCTGGAGGCCATCGCCCAGCACTCGGCGACCGGCCGCGACACCGGAATCATCGCCAACCGGGTCAGCTACGTGCTCGGCCTGACCGGCCCCAGCCTGACGGTGAACACCGCCTGTTCTTCCTCCTTGGTGGCGGTGCACCTGGCGGCCCAGAGCCTGCGGTCGGGCGAGAGCACGCTGGCGGTCGCCGGCGGTGTGAACCTGATCCTGACGCCCGATAGTACGGTGGCGATGACCAAGTTCGGCGCGATGGCGCCGGACGGCCGCTCCAAGGCCTTCGACTCCCGCGCCGACGGCTATGTCCGCGGCGAGGGAGCGGGGGTGGTGGTGCTGAAGCCGCTGTCGCGCGCGATCGCCGACGGCGACCGGGTGCTGGCGCTGCTGCGCGGCAGCGCCGTCAACAACGACGGCCCCTCGAACGGCCTGACCGCGCCCAGCCCCGACGCCCAGCGCGGCGTGCTGCGCGACGCCTATGCCGCCGCGAAGCTGCCGCCGGCCGAGGTCGACTACGTCGAGGCGCACGGCACCGGCACCATGCTCGGAGACCCGATCGAGGCGGGCTCGCTCGGCGCCGTGCTCGGCACTGCCGAGGGGCGCGAGAGGCCGCTGGTGGTCGGCTCGGCCAAGACCAACATCGGCCACCTGGAGGCGGCGGCCGGTGCGGCCGGCCTGATCAAGACGGTGCTGGCGCTCGGGCACCGCACGGTTCCGCCGAGCCTGCACTACCTGTCGCCGAACCCGCATATCGACTTCCCGGCCCTGAACCTGCGGGTGCCGACCGCGCCGGAGCCGTGGCCTGCGACCGGCCACCCGCGGCGTGCCGGGGTCAGCTCGTTCGGCTTCGGCGGCACCAACAGCCACGCGGTGCTCGAGGAATGGCGGGCCGAGCCTGTGCAGCCGCCCACCCCGGGCGCCTCGTCCCGCAGGCTGGTCTTCGTGTATTCGGGCAACGGCGCCCAGTGGGCCGGCATGGGCCGCGACCTGCTGGCGTCGGAGCCGGCGTTCCGCGCCGCCGTCGAGGCTTGCGACGCCGCGTTCGCGACGCTGACCGACGACTGGCGGGTGCTCGATCTGCTGGCCGCCGAGGCGGCGCAGGCCCGGCTGTCGGAGACCGTGGTTGCGCAGTGCCTGATGTTCGCGGTGCAGGTCGGGCTCACCCGGTTACTGGAATCCTGGGGCTACCGGCCCGATGCCGTGGTCGGTCACAGCCTCGGCGAGGTGGCGGCGGCGCAGGCGGCCGGCGTGCTGGGCCTGGCCGACGCCGCCCGCGTGGTGTTCCACCGCAGCCGCCTGCAGGCCGAGGCGGCAGGGCAGGGCGCGATGGCGCTGGTGCATCTGCCCTGGGGCGAGGCCGAGGCGGCGCTGGCCGGTCATCCGGCGGTCTGCATCGCCGGTGCCAACGCGCCCGCGGCGGTGACCGTGGCCGGGCCGACCGAGGCGGTCGCGGCGGCGTCCGAGGCGCTGGCGGCCCGGGGCGTGACGGTGCAGCCGATCCGGGTCGACGTCGCCTACCACAGCCCGGCGATGGATCCGTTGCAGCCAAGGCTGGTCGAGGCGCTGGACGGCCTGGTGCCACGGCCGGGCAGCGTGCCGGTGCATTCGACGGTGACGGCGGGCCCGCTCGACGGGACGGGTTTCGACGCCGGGTACTGGGGTCGCAATCTGCGCGAGCCGGTGCGCTTCGCCGAGGCGGTGGCGGGGCTCCCCGATGCCGCGGTGTTCGTCGAGGTCTCGCCGCACCCGGTGCTGTCGGGTGCGGTCGAGCAGGGGCTGGCGGCACTCGGCCGACCGGGACCGGCGGTGCCGCTGCTGCGGCGGGCCGAGCCGGCGGCCGACTGCCTGCGCGCGGCGCTGGATCGGCTGGCCGAGGCCGGGATCGCGCCCGGCGAGCCGCCGTCCGACCGGCCGCTGCACGTCCTGACCCTGACGGCGAAGACCCCGGCGGCGCTGGCCGAGCTGGCGGCTCGCTACGCCGAGGCGCTACCGGACGCGTTGGCACTCACCGACCTCGCGAACGCCTGCTTCACCGCCAACACCGGCCGCGATCCGTTCGACGAGCGCGCCGCCGTTCTGGCGCCCGACGCCAAGACGATGCGACTGCATCTGTCGGCGCTGGCCCGCGGCGAGGTGCCGGCCGGAGTGCGGCGCGGGGCGGTGAAGTCCGGCCGAAAACCGGCGGTCGCGCTGCGGATCGGCGACGGTCCGCTGCCGGCCGGCCTCGACGACCTGGCGCGGCTGGCCCCGCCATTCGCCGACGCGCCGGCGGCCGCCGGCCCGGCCGCGGCGATCGGCCGGCTGCTGGCCGATTGGGGCGTGCCGTTCGCCGACAAGGCCGATACCGACGACGTGCTGGTCGTGGCGATCGGCGGCGACGACGGCGACATCCGGATCGGCGCCGGCGACGCCTGGGCCGAGGTGCTGGGCGCGCTGGCGTCCCTGTTCGTCGCCGGCGTGCCGGTCGACTGGCGGGCGGTCGACCGGGGGCTGCCGCGCCGGCGCGTGCTGCTGCCGACCTACCCGTTCCTGCGGAAGTCCTACTGGCCGGTGCCGCTGCGCGATGCGGTGCCGGAGTGGGCCTACGAGATCGCCTGGGAGCCGCGGGTGGGCGAGTTGCCGGATCCGGCGGCACTGGTCGCCGGCCTGCCGTCGACGCCGCCGCCGGCCGGCCTGGGTACGGCGCTGGACCGGCTGGCCGGTGCCTATGCCGCCCGGGCTCTGCAGGGCTCGGCGACGCCGGCCGATGCTCCACCGTTCCGTGACCGTCAGCTCGCGGCACTTCGGGCGCTGGCGGCGGGCGCCGGCGATGCCGAGCCGGCAGTCCTGGCCGCCGAGATCGGGGCCGCCTGGCCGCACGCCTCCGCCGAGCTGGCGGTGATCCGGGCGGTCGGCGAGGCGTTGCCGGGGATCCTCGCCGGCACCGTCGACCCGGTCGGCCTGCTGTTTCCCGGCGGCTCGATGGAGCGGCTGGAGGCGGTGTACCAGCGCTCGCCGTTCGCGGCCGGGCTGGCCGAAAGGTTGCGTGCCGCGTTCGCCGCGATCGCCGACGGCCGGCCGGGCCTGCGGGTGGTCGAGATCGGCGGCGGCACCGGCGGCACGTCGGCGCACCTGCTGCCGCTGCTGCCGGCCGGCGGCGCCTATCTGTTCACCGACGTCTCGCAGGCCTTCCTCGACCGTGCCCGCCAGCGGTTCGGCGACGCGCCGGGGCTGGCGACCGGCCTGCTGGACATCGAGCACGACCCGGCCGCTCAGGGGATCGGTGCCGACCACGACGTCGCGGTCGCGGTCAACGCCCTGCACGCGACCGCCGATCTGCGCGCCAGCCTGGCGCACGCCCGTGCCACCTTGCGGCCCGGCGGCCTGCTGCTGCTGGGCGAGGTGACCGGCGCACCCGGCTGGCTCGACCTGGTGTTCGGCACCCTGGAGGGCTGGTGGCGGTTCGCCGACGGCGACCTCCGGCCGACCAGCGCCCTGCTCGACGCCGATCGGTGGCGGACGCTGCTGGCGGCAAGCGGCTTCGAGTCCGTCGAGGTCGTCTCGGACGGCGACCGGCAGAGCCTGATCGTCGCCCGGGCCGCCGCGCACCGGCTGACCCTCGCGCCCGGCGACCCGGTGCCCGAGACCGGCGCCTGGGACGAGACGGCCCTCGAAACCTCCGGCGATCCGGCGGCGGCCTGCCGGGCGCTCGAACCGCTGGTCGCCGAGCCGCGGTTCGGACGGCTGTCGATCGCCGGGCTACCGGGCGATCCGGCAACGGCCGCCGGCAGGGCCTACGGGCTGAGCGCGCTGCTGACCGACCCGGCGCGCTGGGGCGGCGAGGCCGGGCGGACGGCGCGGCTGCGGCCGCTGCCGGTGCCGGCCGGCGACGGTCCGCCGGTGCGATCCGACGGCGTCTATCTGATCGCCGGCGGCCTCGGCGCGCTCGGCCTCGCCTTCGCCGAGTGGCTGGTGCAGCGCGGCGCCCGGCATCTCGCGCTGCTCGGTCGGCGTCAGCCGAATGCAGATGCATTGAGTCGCACCGAAGCGCTGGAGGCGGCCGGCGCCGAGGTCCTGACCGCTGCCGCCGACGTCACCTCGCGGGCCGATGTCGAGGCGGTGCTCGCCGACCTCGGCGACCGACCGCTCGCTGGGGTGATCCATGCCGCCGGCACCGTCTCGGACGATCCCGCGGAGGCGCTGGCCCCGAAGCTCGATGGTGCCCGTATCCTGGACGCGCTGACCCGACGCGACGGCGTCGACCTGTTCCTGCTGTTCTCGTCGGCCGCCGGGACCTGGGGCGCCAACGGCCGGGCGGCCTACGCCGCCGCCAACGCCGCCATGGACACCGTTGCGGTGGCTCGGCGCTCGGCCGGGTACCCGGCGCTCAGCGTCGCCTGGGGCCGGTTCACGGTGCGCGGCCTGCTGGACGAAGCCGAGGACAAGGCACTCGCCGAGATGGGGTTGCGGGCGATGGTGCCGGCGACCGCCTTCGACCTGGCCCGGCGGCTGGCCGGTGCGGAGCGCGCGCACGTAGTGGTCGCCGACGTCGACTGGCCACGGTTCGGGGCAGTGTACGAGTTGCACGGCCCGAGCGCGTTGCTGAGCGACCTGCCGGCGGCGGAAGCGGTTCCGGCAGCGCCGCAGTCGAATGTCGAGCCATCGGCCGGCGGCTCGGCCTTCGACACCGTGCGCAGCGTCGTCGCCGAGGCGCTCGGCTACGAGCCCGGTGCCCTGCCGGCCGACCGCGGGTTCTTCGATCTCGGGCTCGACAGCCTGATGGCGGTGCGGCTGCGGGCCCGGCTGGAAGACGCGCTCGGACGGCCGGTGCCGACCGCGGCGCTGTTCGCCCACCCGACGGTGGAGGCGTTGGCGGCTTGGTTGGCGCCCGACGCCCCGCCGCCGTCCGCTGCGGCTGCGCCGGCCGCGGCCATCGACCACGCCGTCGCGGTCATCGGGATCGGTTGCCGGTTCCCAGGCGGTGTGACCGATCCGGAGTCCTTCGCGCGCCTGCTGTTCGACGGCGTCGACGCCGTGACCGAGGTGCCGGCGGAGCGTTGGGACTGGCGGGAATGGGCCGCCGACCGGCCGGACGCGCCCGGCGCCATCGCCAGCCGCTGGGGCGGCTTCCTGGATGGGGTCGACCGGTTCGACGCGGCGTTCTTCGGCATCCCGCCCAAGGACGCCGCCTTCATGGACCCGCAGCAGCGGCTGCTGCTGGAGACCGCCTGGGAGGCGGTCGAGCGCGCCGGCCTCGACCCGGGCGGGCTTTCCGGCAGCCGCACCGGCGTGTTCGTCGGCATCACCGGCAGCGACTACGCGGCACTCGCCCGCCGCGGCCGGCCGGAGGACCTGGAGGCCCAGGCGATCACCGGGCAGCCGACCAACACCGCGGCCGGCCGGATCTCGTTCACCCTCGGCCTGACCGGGCCGGCGCTGGCGGTCGATACCGCGTGCTCGTCGTCGCTGGTGGCGCTGCACCTGGCCTGCCGGGCGTTGCGCGACGGCGAGTGCGACACCGCGCTGGCCGGCGGCGTGAACCTGGTGCTGGCGCCCGAGACCTCGGTGATCCTGTCGCGTGCCGGCATGCTGTCGCCGACCGGCCGCTGCCACAGCTTCGACGCCGACGCCGACGGCTTCGTGCGGGCCGAGGGTTGCGGCATGGTGCTGCTGAAGCCGCTGGACCGGGCGCTGGCCGACGGCGACCCGGTGCTGGCGGTGGTGCGCGGCAGCGCGGTCAACCACGACGGCCGGGCCAGCGGCTTCACGGTGCCGAACGGCACGGCCCAGGCCGGGGTGATCCGGGCGGCCCTGGCCGATGCCGGCGCAGCACCGGCCGACGTCGCCTATGTCGAGGCGCACGGCACCGGCACCGGGCTCGGCGACCCGGTCGAGGCCCAGGCCCTGGCCGAGGCGCTGGCCGAGGGCCGCGGCGGGCCGCTGGTGGTCGGCTCGGTGAAGAGCAACATCGGCCACGCGGAATCCGCGGCCGGCATCGCCGGCTTCATCAAGACCGTGCTGGCGCTGCAGGCCGGGCGGATCCCGCCGAACCTGCATTTCGGCCGGCTGAACGAGCACATCCGCACCGACACGATGGGCCTGCTGGTGCCGACCGCGCCGCTGGAGTGGCCGGCGGAAAGGCTGCGGGTCGCCGGGGTCAGCGCGTTCGGGGCCAGCGGCACCAACGCCCATGTGGTGCTGGAGGCGGCCCCGCCGGCCGAGCCGGCTGCGACGATGCCGGCGCTGCGGCTCGTGCCGCTGTCGGCCCGCGATCCGGCCGGCCTCGGCGCCCTCGGCGACGCGGTCGCCGATATGCTGGACGACGGCAACCTCGCCGACGTGGCGCTGTCCGCCGCCGCGTCGCGGGCCGGACTGCCGGTGCGCGGCTTCGCGGTCGGCGACGGCACCGAGGAACTGCGGGCCGGGCTCCGCGCGCTGGAGCCGGAGCGCGCCGCCGAGCGGCCGAAGGTGGCGTTCCTGTTCACCGGCCAGGGCGCGCAGTACGCCGGCATGGGCCGTGGCCTGTACGACAGCGAGCCGGCGTTCCGGGCCGTGCTGGACCGCTGCGAGGCGGTCGCAGCACCGCTGCTCGGCCGCAGCCTGCTGGCCGCGATGTTCGAGGAAAAGGCAGACGCATCGATAGACGGCACCGCCCTGGCGCAGCCGGCGCTGTTCGCGCTGGAGTGCGGGCTGGCGGCGTTGTGGCGGTCCTGGGGCGTCGAGCCGGCCGTGGTGCTCGGCCACAGCGTCGGCGAATATGCCGCCGCGGTCGCCGCCGGGGTGATGGAGCTGGACGCCGCGATGGCGCTGATCGTGCGGCGCGGCGCGTTGATGCAGGCACTGCCGGCCGGCGGCGGCATGCGGGCCGTGCTGGCGCCGGAGGCCGAGGTGACGCCGTTGCTGGCCGCCGAGCCGTCGCTGTCGGTGGCGGCGGTCAACGGTCCGGCGAACACGGTGGTGTCGGGCCCGCTCGACGCCCTCGATCGGCTGACCTCGGCCCTCGACGGGGCCGGGCTGTCGTGGCGGAAGCTGGCCGTCAGCCATGCCTTCCACTCGGCCATGCTCGATCCGATGCTCGACGAGTTCGAGGCGGCGGCGGGTGCGGTGGCGTACCGGCCGGCGGCGATCCCGGTGATCTCCAACCTGACCGGCGCGCCGCGCGCCGAGTTCGACGCCGGTTACTGGCGCAGGCACGCCCGCGAGGCGGTGCGCTTCGCCGACGGCCTGCGGGCCGCGGTCGAGCTGGGCTGCACGGTGTTCGTCGAACTCGGCCCGCAGCCGGTGCTGACGGCGCTGGCGGGCAGCGTCCTCGAAGAGGCGACGCTGGTGCCAGGGCTGAGGCGCGATGGCGACGACCGGCGGCTGTCGTTCGAGGCGGCGGGCCGGGTCTGGCAGGCCGGCGTGAGGCTCGACTTCGCGGCGATGCTCAATGAGCCGGCGGCCCGGCGCATCGCGTTGCCGACCACGCCGTTCGCCCGCAAGCGCCACTGGCTCGACTGGATCGACACCTCGCGAGCCGGTCGGCCGTCGGCCCCGCGGCACGTCTACGAGATCGCCTGGGAGGCGACCGATCCGCCCGCCGTTCCGCCGGGTTCGTGGCGGCTGGTCGGCGGCGACGCGGCGCTGGCGGCGGCGCTGCGGGCGGCCGGTCTCGACCTGCGGGACGAGCCGACCGCCGGCATAGTCTGGGCGAGCGGCCTGGACGCCGGCGCGGACGAGGTCGCGGCCCTGTGCGACGAGCTGCAGGCCCTGGTCGCCGCCTCGTCGGTCCCGATGCACGTGCTGACCCACGGCGCCCAGGCGGTGCGGGCGGAGGCGGCCGATCCGGCCGCGGCGGCCCTGTGGGGGCTCGGCCGGGTGCTGGCGCTGCGCGAGCCGGCGCGCTGGGGTGGGCTGATCGACCTCGACCCGGCAACGCCGCCGGCCGAGCAGGCGGAAGCGGTCGCCTCGGCGCTGGCTGGCGAGGACCAGACGGCGATCCGCGGCGGCCGGCTGCTGGTGCCGCGGCTGGCGCCGGCTGCCGCGACCCTGCCGGAGCCGATGCCGGTCCGCGGCGATCGCACCTACGTCGTCACCGGCGGGCTCGGCGGGCTCGGGCTGGCGCTGGCGACCCATCTGGTCGCCGCCGGTGCCCGGCACCTGGCGCTGGTCGGCCGCTCCGCATCGGCGGACAAGCTGCCGGCGGCGCTGCGCGACACAGGGGCCGAGATCTGCATGTTCGCCGCCGACGTCGCCGACGAGGCGGCGATGCAGGCAGTGGCCGCGGCGATCGACGCCGCCATGCCGCCGGTCGCCGGGATACTGCACGCCGCCGGGGTGAAGGACGGTGCGACGGCGGACGTGCTGGCGCCGAAGCTGGCCGGCGCCTCGGTGCTCGACCGGCTGTCGCGGCGCTGGCCGGTCGAGCTGTTCGTGCTGTTCGGCTCGGCCGCCGCGGTCTGGGGCGACCGCGACCTGCCGGCCTACGCCGCCGCGAATGCCGCGCTCGACGCCCTGGCGCATCGGCGCCGGGCCGAGGGGTTGCCGGCGACCGCCGTCGACTGGGCGCGCTTCGACGTGGCCGGCATGCTCAGCGAAGCGGCGGCCGGGGATTTCGACCGGCTCGGCATCCGGGCGATCCCGGCCGAGCGGGCGTTCGCGACCATGCGGTCCCTGGCGGCCGCCGGCCGTCCGCAGGCGGTGGTCGCCGACGTCGAGTGGGACGCGTTCCGGGCGGTCTATGAGGGCCGGCGCCCGCGACCGCTGCTGTCGCGGCTCGGGTCGGCGACGGCGCCGACCGTCGAGCCTTCGATAACGGCTGCCCTGCCGCCGCGCCCGGCCGTCGCGGCCCGGCTGCGGACGCTGGTCGCCGGCCTGCTCGGGGTCGAGGAGGGCGAGGTCGACCCGGAGCGCGGGTTCTTCGCTCTCGGCCTCGACAGCTTCGGCGTGGTCGAGCTGCGGCGCGCGGTCGAGCATGAGTACGGGCTCGAGCTGCCGACCGCGGCGCTGTTCGAGGCTCCGAGCGTCGTGGCGCTGGCGGCCCGGCTGGTGCCGGATACGATGGTAGCGGCGGTGGGCGAGGCGCCGGCCACAACCCATGAGCCGATCGCCGTCGTCGGCGCCGGGCTGCGGCTGCCGGGCGGGGTGCGGGACCTCGACGGGCTGCGCCGCCTGCTGTCGGACGGCGTCGACGCCGTGGTCGACCTGCCGGAAGGGCGGCGGACCGGGCCGCTGGCCGCCGAGCCGGCGCTGCGGCAGGCCGGCTGGCTCGACGCGGTCGACCGGTTCGACGCCGACTTCTTCGGGATCAGCCCGCGCGAGGCGGCGCAGATCGACCCGCAGCACCGGCTGCTGCTGGAGACCGCCTGGGAGGCGGTCGAGAATGCCGGCTGGTCGCCGCCGTCCCTGCGCGACACAAGCACCGGGGTGTTCGTCGGCATCACCGGCACCGAGTACGCGGCGATGGCCCGGGCCGCCGGCCGGGCCGACGCCCACGCCGTCGGCGGCCAGTTCCTGAACGTGGCGGCCGGGCGGATCTCGCACACGCTCGGCCTGCGCGGGCCGAGCCTGGCGGTCGACACCGCCTGCTCGTCGTCGGCGATGGCGGTGCACCTGGCCTGCAAGGCGCTGCGCGGCGGCGAATGCGAGGCCGCGCTGGCCGGCGGGGTGAACCTGATCCTCGCACCCGAGACCACGGCGATCCTGCAGGGCGCGCGCATGTTGTCGCCCGAGGCCCGCTGCCGGACCTTCGACGCCGGTGCCGACGGCTATGTCCGGGCCGAGGGCTGCGGGCTGGTGGTGCTGAAGCCGCTGGCGCGCGCCGAGGCCGACGGCGACCGTATCCTGGCGGTGATCCGCGGCAGCGCCGCCAACCACGACGGCGCCTCCGGCGGCTTCACGGTGCCGAGCGGGGCGGCCCAGGAGGCGGTGATCCGCTCGGCGCTGGCCGACGCCGGGGTCGCGCCGGCGGCGGTGTCCTATGTCGAGGCGCACGGCACTGGGACCGCGCTCGGCGACCCGATCGAGATGCACGCCCTCGACGCGGTCTACGGCGACGGCCGCGACGATCCGCTGCTGGTCGGCTCGATCAAGACCAATATCGGCCATGCCGAGGCGGCGGCCGGGATCGCCGGGCTGCTGAAGGTTGTCGCGGGCCTCGGCGCTCGACGGATTCCGAAGCACCTGCATCTACAAAGCCTGAACCTGCAGATCCGGGTGTCGCCGGAGCACGTCGCGGTGGCGACGGACGAGACCGATTGGCGGCCGGTCGACGGCCGCCGGATCGCCGGGGTCAGCGCGTTCGGGGCCAGCGGCACCAATGTCCACCTGGTGGTCGAGGCGGCCCCGGCGGTCGAGCCGCCGCACGCGGCCGACGGATTGCCGCTGGTGCTGCCGCTGTCGGCCCGGCGTGCCGACGACCTGGCGGCGATCGGCGAGGCGGTGCTGTCGGCGGCCGATCCGCTGGCCGCCTGCCGCGAGGCGGCGCTGTCGCGCACCGGCCTGCCGTGGCGGGTCGCCGTGACCGCCGCCGACCGCGAGGGATTGCAGCGCGCGCTGGCCGAGGCGACCCCGGTCCGTGTCGGGACCCCGCGCATCGCCTTCCTGTTCACCGGCCAGGGTTCGCAGCATCCGGGCATGGCCTGGTCGCTGTACGGGCGTGAGCCGGTGTTCCAAGACGCCGTCGAGCGCTGTGCCGCCGCCATGCGCGGCCGGCTGCCGGTACCGCTCACGAACCTGCTCGACGGGACCTTGCCGGTGGTCGCGACCGAGCATGCGCAGGCGGCGCTGTTCGCGGTCGGCTACGGCCTGGCGGCGCTGTGGCGGAGCTGGGGCGTGGTGCCGGAGGCGGTGCTGGGGCACAGCGTCGGCGAGATCGCCGCGGCCTGCGTCGCCGGCGCCATGAGCCTGGAGGACGCCGCGGCGTTCATCGTCGAGCGCGGCCGGCTGATGGGCTCGCTGCCCGCCGGCGGCGCGATGCTGGCGGTGCCGGCGCCGGAGGCGGCGGTCGCCGGCCTGCTGGGCCCGGAGGTCGAGATCGCCGCCCGCAACGGCCCGGACAGCCTCGTGCTGACCGGCGGGGCCGAGGCGATCGATGCGGCGGCTGCCCGGCTGGCGGCGCGCGAGATCGAGTGCCGGCCGCTGGCGGTCAGCCACGCTTTCCACTCGGCCCGTCTCGACCCGATCCTCGACGCGCTGGAGCGGGCGGCCGGGCGGATCGCCTTCCGGGCCGCGGCGATCCCGGTGGCCTCGAACCTGGACGGGCAGCTCCGCACGGCGTTCGACGCCGGCTACTGGCGCCGGCAGGCACGCCGGCCGGTCGCGTTCTGCGACGGCATGGCGGCGCTCGCCGAACTCGGCTGCGACACCTTCGTCGAGATCGGCCCGCAGCCGGTGCTGTGCGGGCTCGGCCGGCACTGCATCGAGGGCGGCAGCTGGATCGCCAGCCTGAGGCGCGGCGCCGACGACGTCGAGACCCTGCGGACGGCAGTGGCGACCGCCTGGGCCCTCGGCGCGCCGGTCGACTGGCGGGCCGTCACCGGGGCCCGGCCGAGGGACGCGGCGCCGCTGCCGGCCTATCCGTTCCGGGAGACCCGGCACTGGTTCGACGACGGGCGGTTGGATGGCGGGCCCGTCAGGCGCCGGTGGTTCGCGACGAAGCTGGACTCGCCGGGGCTGACGGCTCCGGCCTACGCGGACCGGCTCGGCCCGGCCGAGGTGCCGGGGTTGGAGGACAGCGGCGGCCTCGTCCATGTCGGCCTGCATCTCGCCTTCATGGCCGCGGCCCTCGACCGGGCGGAGGCCGGTGCGACGGTGCTGGCGGACGCGGCGTTCCCGGCGGCGCTGGTGCTGGAGGTGCCGCGCGACCTGCAGGTCGTCCGGGATCGGGACGGGCTGACCGCGCTGTACTCGAAGGCCGACGACGGCGGGTGGCTGCGGCATTCCGAGATGCGTGTCGGGGAAGCGGCGGCTTCGCCATCCGGGTTGCTCGATGCCGACGCCGTCGAGGCTCGTTGCCCCGATAGCGTCGCCGGCCCCGAATTCTACCGCGACCTCGAGGCGCGCGGCTTCGTCCTCGGTCAGCGGCTGCGGCGGATCGAGCGGATCCGGCGCGGCACGGGCGAGGTGCTGGCGACGGTGACCCCGCCGCCCGACGACGATCCGCGGGCGTTCGGCCTGCCGGCGACCTTGTTCGAGGCGATGGCGCAGTTGCCGGCGGCCGCGCATCCCGCGGTCGACGAGCCGTTCATGCTGGTCGGCTGGCAGCGGCTGACACTGACCGGGGTTGCGGCGACCGCATCCATGCTTCTGCATGCGGTGACGGATCCGTCAGTCGACGATGCCGCCCTGACGGCGAGGATCAGACTGGCTGACGCCGAGGGAAGGCTGCTCGCCGATGTCGAGGGCGCGGTGCTGAAACGGATCGAGGCCGGGGCGTGGCGCGGACCCGCACCGGCGCCGTGGCTCGGCCGGGTGGAGTGGGAGCCGGTGGCGGCGCCGGCGGCCGGCGCGTGCCCGGTCCGGCTGGTCGCCACCGGCGACGGGACCGCGGCCCTGGCGGCGGGCTATCCGGGGCCGGTGGACGACGGCGCGCCGGTGGTGGCGCTGCTGGTCGAGGGGTCGGCTGCGGCCGAGCCGGAAGCCCTGGCGAAGGCGATCGCCGCGCTCGACGGGATCGCGGCCGGAAGTCGGCTGCTGCTGGTCACCCGGGGGGCGATGGCGCCGGCGGCGGAAATCTGTGCGCTTGCCGAGGGCGGGGGGGGAGCCTGGGGCTTGGCCCAGGCGATCCAGGCCGAGTATCCGGCCCTGGCCTGCCGGCTGGTCGACCTGGATCCGGGCGACGACCTCGCGACAGTACTGCTGGCCGAGGTCGCGGACGACGGGCCCGAGACCATGACCGCCTGGCGCGCCGGTCGCCGCTACGTCGCGCGGCTGGCCGATCTGCCGGCGAACGCGGCGGACGGGCCGCAGCGGCTGACGGTCGGACGACCCGGCGAGCCCGACAGCCTGGGCTGGGTGCCGGCTGTCGTTGGCGAGCCCGGACCGGACGAGGTGGCGGTCCGGGTGATCGCCGCCGCCCCGAACTTCCGCGACGTGCTGACCGTGTACGGCCGGATGCCGGGGATTGCCGGGCTCGGGTCCGACGCCGCCGGCGTCGTGGCGGCGGTCGGCGAGGGCGTCGCAGGGCTGGCGGCCGGCGACCCGGTGGTCTGCTACGTCCCCGGCGGCGGTGCGCTGGCCGACCGGGTCGTCGTGCCGGCCCGGCTGGTCCGGCCGAAGCCCGGGCATCTGTCGTTCGCGGCCGCGGCGGCCTTGCCGGTCGCCGGCCTGACGGCGTGGCATGCGCTGGTCGAGCGGGCCGGGCTGCGGGCCGGCGAGACGGTGCTGGTACACGCCGCCGGCAGCGGAGTCGGGCTGGCGGCCGCGGCGGTCGCGGCCATGCTCGGGGCCGAGGTTCTGGCGACCGCCAGCCCGGCCAAGCGCGCGGCGCTGCAGGCGCTCGGCCTGACGGTCGTCGGCAGTTCCCGCGACGACGGCTTCGGCGAGGCGGTTCGGGCGGCGACCGGCGGTCGGGGCGTCGACGTCGCGATCGGCGCCTTCGACGACCCTGGCCGGGCGGCTGCGGCGGCGGCCCTGGCGCCGGAAGGCCGGCTGGTCGACCTGACCCGGCGCGGCGAGCCGGACGATGTCGACCTGGACCGTCTGGCCTGCGACGAGCCGGAGCGGTTCGGCGCGCTGTTCGACGCGGTCATGGCGGCGGTCGCCGACCGCCGGCTGCCGCCGGTGCCGTTCGAGGCCGTCGACCGCACGGCCGTCGCCGAGGGATTCCGGCGGCTGGGTGCGGGCGGCGTCGTCGGACGCCTCAGCCTGATGCTGGCGGACGAGCCGGCACTCGAGCCGACGGGCACCTGGTTGGTCACCGGGGCGGCCGGCGGCATTGGCCGGGCCGTGGTGCGTCATCTGCTCGACCGCGGGGTACGCGGCTTCGTGCTGATCGACCCGGCCGGCATCGCCGACGAGACCCGTGCAGCCCTGGAAGGGGCCGGCGCCGCGGTCGTGGTCTCCACCGCCGACGTCGCCGACGCGGCGGCGATGGCCGGGGTGTTCGCCGAGGCCGCGGCCCGGCTGCCGCCGATCGAAGGCATCCTGCACGCCGCCGCCGTGCTCGACGACGCGCCGCTGCGCGAGCTGGACGCCGGGCGCCTCGCCCGGGTGTTCCGCCCGAAGGTCGAAGGCGCGCGGGTGCTCGACCGGTTGAGCCGGGGGCTGCCGGTGCGGTCGTTCGTGCTGTTCTCCTCGGTGGTGGCGAGCCTGCCGTCGGCCGGGCAGGGCGCCTACGCCGCCGCCAACGCCGCCCTCGACCACGTGGCCCGGCGCCGCCGCGCGCTCGGCCTGCCGGCCCGCTCGGTGCGGTGGGGGCCGTGGGCGATCGGCATCGGGGCCGCGCTCGGCGAGCGCAGCCGGGCGGTCTGGCGGTCCTGGGGGGTGGAGCCGCTGACCGCCGAACAGGGCATGGAGGTGCTCGACGCGGTGCTCGGCGGGACCGGCGACCTGATCGCGCTGTGTGTCGACTGGCGCCGCTATGCCGCTCGCATCGAGGCGGTGCCGCCGCTGCTGGCCCGGCTGATGCCGCAGGTCGGGACGGCCGTCCCGCCCGAGGTCCCGACGCCGCCGTCCGATGCCACCGCGGTCTCAGCCGCGGACCTGCCGCAGTCGATCCATGCAATTGTCGCCGAGGCGGCGGCGTCGGTGCTCGGATTGCGCTCGGCCGGCGACCTGGACCCGCAGCGGACGTTCAGCGAGCAGGGCCTGGACTCGCTGATGGCGACCGACCTGGCCGGCGCGCTGTCGCAGCGCCTCGGCCAGCGCCTGCCCGGCACCCTCGTCTACAACTTCCCGACGCCGGAATCCCTGGCCCGGCATCTGGTCGAGCGGTTGAAACCGATAGGGGAAGAACTTCCGGGCGCGAATGTGCCATCCTCCGGATCGTCCGACGGCAAAGGAGATGGCGTGACGGTTACTCTGCTCGACCGACTCGATGCGCAGTTGGCCAGCATCGACCGGCTCCTGGGGGACGAGCCGTGACGACCGGAAACCCGCACGAGGAAGCGCTGCAGCGCGCAATGCTGGCGCTCGAGCGCATGCAGGCGCGGCTGGAGGCGGTGCAGAACGCGGCGCACGAGCCGATCGCGGTGGTCGGGCTCGGCTGCCGGTTCCCGGGTGCCGACGGTCCCGACGGATTCCTGGAAAAGCTGCGGACCGGCTACGACGCCGTCGGCTCGGTTCCCGACGACCGGGCCGGCCTGTTCGAGGGCGCCGACGGCGACCTGCGGCGCGGCGGGTTCCTGGCCGACGTCGCGGGGTTCGATGCAGGTGCATTCGGGGTCGCCGAGGCCGAGGCGGTCGCCATGGACCCGCACCAACGGCTGCTGCTGGAGACCGCGTGGACCGCGCTGGAGGACGCCGGCGGGGCGGGCGGCGGCCTGGCCGGCAGCCGGACCGGGGTCTGGCTCGGGCTCGGCGCCCAGAACAGCGACTATTCCTGGTGGCAGCTGATCGACCCGGCGCGGCTGGACGCCAACGCGATCCCCGGCAGCTTCCACAGCCTGATGCCGGGCCGGCTGTCCTACCTGCTCGATCTGCGCGGCCCCAGCATGGTGGTCGACGCCGCCTGTGCGTCCGGGCTGGTGGCGGTGCACCTGGCCTGCCAGTCGCTGCGCCGCCGGGAGTGCGACGCGGCGCTGGCGGCGGCGGTCAACCTGGTGCTGTCGCCACTGGTCTCGCGGGCGGTGCGGGAAAGCGGCCTGCTGTCGGCGTCGGGGGCCTGCCGGTCGTTCGACGACGCGGCCGACGGGTTCGTGCGCGGCGAGGGCGCCGGCGCGCTGGTGCTGAAGCGGCTGTCCGACGCGGTCGCCGACGGCGACGCGATCTGGGCGGTGATCCGCGGCTCGGCGGTCGGCCAGGACGGCCACAGCAACGGGCTGACCGCACCCAGCGGCCCGGCCCAGCAGGCGGTGCTGCAGGCGGCACTGGCCGACGCGCGGCTGGCACCGGTACGGGTCGGCTACGTCGAGGCGCACGCCACCGGCACGAGGCTCGGCGACGCCATCGAGGCCGAGGCGATCGGCGCGGTCTACGGGCAGGGGCGGCCGGCGCCGGTCCGGGTCGGCGCGCTGAAGCCCAATCTCGGGCACCTGGAGGCGGCGTCCGGCATGGCGGCGCTGGTCAAGGCGATCCTGGCCCGCCGCGTCGGCGCGATCCCGCCGACCCGGCCGATCGCGGCGCTGAACCGCGACATCGACCCGCGCGAGGCCGGCATCGAGCTGGTGACCGTCGAGACACCGTGGCCGGCCGACGCGCCCTGCGCCGGGGTCAGCGCCTTCGGGATGAGCGGCACCAACGCCCACCTGATCCTGGGGCCGGCGCCGGAACCGGCGATGGCGGCGCCGGCCGAACAAGGACCCCGGGTCCTGTGCCTGAGCGCCGCGACCGACACGGCACTGGCCAGGCTGGCCGGCGCCGTCGCCGGGGCGCTGGAAGACGACATGTCCTGGCCGGACGTGTGCGCGACCCTGAACCTCGGGCGCAAGGCGTTCGCCCGGCGCTGCGTGGTCGAGGCCGCCGACACCGTCGAAGGACGGGACAGGCTGCTTGCCTTCATCGCCGGACGGCCGGCGGCGCCGGTCACGCCGCTCGGTCGGGCGGCGGCGGCCGGGCAGCCGGCCGACTGGCTGGCCGAGCAGGGGCGCCCCGGCCGGCGGCTGCGCCTGCCGACATATCCGTTCGAGCATCGCCGATACTGGCCGGAGCATCTCGGCGGTCCGGCGCGGGCCGAGCCGGTCTCGCCGACGGTGCCGGCGGATTTCCTGCACCGGCTGGCCTGGCAGCCGGCCGGCACCGCGACCCTGGGGCCGGCGCCGGAGCAGGTGCTGCTGTTCGGCGACCGCGGGCTGGCCGAGCGGATCGCACCCGGGCTGGCGCGCGCCGGCATCCGGGCGGTGTCGGCCGACGGTCCGGGCGATCTGGGCCGCCATCCGGGGGCAACGGCCCTGTGGCTGGCGGGGGATCTCGATCCTGCCGGGCACGCCGGGCATCTGGCCGGCCTGCTGGATCTGCTGCGGGCCCTGGCCGACGCGCCGCGACCGCTGCGGATCGTCACCGAGGGCGGAACCGGCGAGGCCGTGCTGCCGTCGATGGCCCTGGCGCTCGGACGGGCGGTCGCCATCGAGCATGCCGACCTGCGGTGCCGTCGGATCGACCTGGTTCCGGGCCAGCTTGATCCAGGGAGCGCGCTGGCCGCCGAGCTGCGGCTCGACGACGGCGAGGAACTGGTGCGCCACGGTCCGGCCGACCGCGAGGTGGCGCGGGTCGTGCCGCTGTCAGTTCCTGCCGGGCGCTTCGCGGTCCGCCCCGACGCCGCCTATCTGGTCACCGGCGGGTTCGGCGGCGTCGGTCGGGCGGTCGCCGGGTGGCTGGTCGAGCGCGGGGCGCGCGAGCTGGTCCTGGTCGGCCGAACCGTCCGCGAGCTGCCGGAAGCGGCCGGATGGCGGGCGAGCGGCGTGCGGGTGCGCACCGAGGCGGCCGACGTTTCCGACGAGGTCGCGATCGCCGCGATCCTGCGGGCGCTCGACGCCGACGGCGTGCCGCTGACCGGGGTGTTCCACTGCGCCGGAGTGACGGCCGACACGCTGCTGGCGAATGCCGGCGCCGCCGAGATCGAGCGTGTGTTGCGGGCCAAGACGGAGGGAGCGCTGTCGCTCGACCGGGCGACCCGGGGCCGTGCGCTCGACGCTTTCGTCCTGTTCTCCTCGATCACCGCGCTGTGCGGGCTGATCGGCACCGGCATCTACGCCGCGGCCAATGCCGGGTTGTCCGCAGTCGCCCGGCGGCGCCGGGTCGAGGGCCTGCCGGCGCTGTCGGTGATGTGGGGTACCTGGGCCGGCTCGGGCATGGCGGAAGCGGCCGGGGCCGACCTGGCCGTGCAATGGGCCGAGCACGGCATCGTACCGTTCGATGCGGCGACCGGGCTGGCGGCGCTCGAGGCCCTGCTGGCGGCGGAAGTGCCCGAAGCGGTGGCGGGCCGGGTCGACTGGGAACGCCTGGCCCGCTGGTGCCGGCAGGAGGGCTCCGGCGCCAGCCTTTACGACCGACTGGTGGCGTCGGGCGCGCCGGCGCCACAGCCAATCGTCGAGAGTCGAAGGGCCTGGACCTCGGCGGAACTGACGGAGGTGGTGCGGGCGGCGGTTGCCGGGGTGGTCGACCGGGCGGTCGACGATCCGATGCTGGACCGGTCGTTCGGCGATCTCGGGCTCGGCTCCCTGGCGGCGGTAGAGCTTCGGAATCGGCTTTCCGGTCAACTGGGTGTCCCGATTCCGGCCACACTCGCGTTCAACCATCCATCGGTTGCGGCCGTGGTGCGTTTCCTGGCCGGACGGGTTACGGTATCGGCGGATACGGCATCATCGGCGGTCTCGATGAATGCTCGCGTCGGTAGTATGACCGAGTCCGAGGTCGAGCAGCGCATGGCATCGCTGCTGGCCGAGCTCGATGCAGCACGACCGAATTGAGGGACGACGGAGCAGAGCAGAGCCGTGGATACCGACGTCGACACCCTTAGCCCGCTGAAGCGCGCCCTGGTCGCGATCGAGGACCTGCGGGCGCGGCTGGCGCGGGCCGAGGGCGGCGGCGAGCCGGTAGCGATCGTCGGCATGGGCTGCCGGCTGCCGGGCGGGGTCGACGGGCCGGAGGCGTTCTGGGACCTGCTGTGCGAGGGTCGCGACGGCGTCGTCGAGGTGCCGGCCGAACGCTGGGACATCGACGCCTGGTACGACCCCGAGCGCGCCGCGCCCGGCAAGATGAACCTGCGGCGCGCCGGCTTCCTGGCCGGCGGGATCGACCGGTTCGACGCCGAGTTCTTCGGCATCGCCCCGCGCGAGGCCACGTCGATGGACCCGCAGCAGCGGCTGCTGCTGGAGGTCGCCTGGGAGGCGCTCGAGGACGCCGGCATCGCGCCGGACGGCCTCGCCGGCGCCGCCTGCGGCGTGTTCGTCGGGCTGTACAACGACAATTACGGGCTGACCGGGCGCGGCTCGCCGGCGGTCGAGGCGATCGACGGCTGGTCGGCGTCGGGGACCCACACCAGCGTGGCGGCCGGCCGGCTGTCCTACAGCCTCGGCCTGACCGGGCCGAGCCTGGCGGTCGACACCGCCTGCTCGTCGTCGCTGACGGCGGTGCATCTGGCGGTCCGGGCGATCCAGACCGGCGAGTGCGCGATGGCGCTGGCCGGCGGCGTGCACCTGATCCTCGGGCCGGAAGGGCTGGTCGCCAGCACCAAGCTCGGCGCCACCGCGCCCGACGGCCGCTGCAAGACCTTCGACGCGGCGGCCGACGGCTTCGGCCACGGCGAGGGCTGCGGCGTGGTGGTGCTGAAGCCGCTGTCGGCGGCAGAGGCGGCCGGCGACCGCATCGTGGCGGTGATCCGCGGCTCGGCGGTCAACCAGGACGGCCGCTCGAACAGCCTGACCGCGCCGAACGGCCCTGCCCAGGAAGCGGTGATCCGTTCCGCCCTGGCGCGCGCCGGGGCGGCGCCGGGCGAGGTCGGCTACGTCGAGGCGCACGGCACCGGCACGAGGCTCGGCGATCCGATCGAGATCGAGGCGATCGCCGCGGCGCTGGGCGAGGGCCGGACCGACCCGCTGCTGGTCGGCTCGGTGAAGACCAATCTCGGCCACCTGGAGGCCGCCGCCGGCATCGCCGGGCTGATCAAGGCGGCGCTGTGCGTCAGTCGGGGGGCGATCCCGCCGCACCTGAACTTCACGACGCTCAACCCGGAGATCGATGCCGGGCCGGTCGATCTGCGGATCCCCACCGCGACCACCGCCTGGGACGGGATCGGCGGCCGGCGGATCGCCGGGGTCAGCGGCTTCGGCTTCGGCGGCACCAACGCCCATGTGGTGCTGGAAGGCCCGCCGGCGGTCGCGCCCGTCGAGGCGACGGCCGGTGCCGAGGCGCTGGTGCTGTCGGCCGCGACCGGAACGGCGCTGACGGATCTGGCCGGCGCCTGGGCCGACTGGCTGGAGCGGACCGGCGCGTCGCTGGCGGATGCCGCCGTGACCGCCGCGGCCGGGCGGGCGCATCTCGGGGTGAGGCTGGCGGTTGCCGGCCCCGACAAGGCGGCGGTCGCCTCCGCCCTGCGCAAGGCGGCTCCGGTGACGGTTGGCAGGCCGCCGAAGGTCGCGTTCCTGTTCACCGGGCAGGGCGCCCAGTACCCGGGCATGGCGCGGCAGGCCTACCGGCGCTGGCCGGCGTTCCGGGCGGCGCTCGACCGGCACGCCGCGGTGCTCGACGCCGAAATGGGCCGCGCGCCGCTCGACCTACTGTTCGGCGAGACGCCGATCGACGACACCGCGCTGGCGCAGCCGCTGCTGGTGGCGGTCGAGCTGGCGCTGGCTTCGCTGTGGCGGTCCTGGGGCATCGAGCCGGCCGCCGTGCTCGGCCACAGCGTCGGCGAGATCGCGGCGGCGGCGGTCGCCGGGGTGCTGTCCGAGGACGACGCCCTGCGGCTGGCGGTGGCGCGCGGCCGGCTGATGCAATCCTTGCCGAGTGGTGGCGGCATGCTGGCGGCGTTCGCACCGGCGGATGCGGTCGAGCCGCACCTGGATGCGTCCCTGTCGGTCGCCGGGCTGAACGGCCCGGCCAACACGGTGATCGCCGGCCCGGTCGACGCCCTCGACGCCCTGACCGAGCGGCTGGGCAAGGCGGGTGTCGAGAGCCGGCGGCTGGCGGTCAGCCACGCCTTCCATTCCGCCCTGCTCGATCCGATCCTCTCGGAGCTGGAGCGCATCGCCGGCGGCTTCACGGCGAGCAGGCCGGCGATCCCGCTGGTGTCCAACCTGACCGGCGGGCCGCACGAAGCCTTCGATGCCGGCTACTGGCGCGACCACTCCCGCCACGCGGTGCGGTTCGAGGACGGGTTGCGCACGGTCGCCGCGCTCGGCTGCGACCTGTTCCTGGAGATCGGCCCGCAGCCGGTGCTGTCCGGCCTCGGCGCCGCGGTGCTGGAGGACGCGGCGTTCCTGCCGTCGCTGCGTCGCGGTATGGCGGACGACCTGCAGATCGCCGCGACCCTCGGCCGGCTGTACGAGCGCGGGGCGGCGATCGACTGGCGCGCCGTGCACCGGGACGGGGTCGGCCGGCGCTGCCCGGCGCCGACCTACCGGTTCCAGCGCCGGCGCTACTGGCTCGACCTGCCGGATGCCTCGACGCCGGTCGCCTCGACGCCGGCCGCTGTCGAGACGGCGGCCACCGGCTCGGCCGTGGTCTACGACTTCTACGACGAGCTGACCGTGGTCTCGCGGACCTACGACGCCGCCGCCGCCACCGGCGACGACCGGGAAGGCCACCTGACCTTCGGGTTCCTGGCCGCGCCGGTTCCGGGCTTCTCCTGGGTCAAGGCACTGTTCGAGAAGGACGAGGACCCGGCGGCCCACGACCTGTTCCGCCGCACCCAGCGCGCACTCAAGGACAGCCTGTTCGACGGCGTCGACTTCACCCGCATGCGCCGGGTGTTCGACTACGGCTGCGGTCACGCCGCCGACCTGTGCAGCCTCGCCCAGGCGCACCCGCACCTGAAGCTGCAGGGCTTCACGATCTCCGAGGGCCAGGTCCGGGTCGGGACCGAGCGGATCGCCCGGCTCGGCCTCGCCGACCGGGTGCGGGTCCACCGCAACGACTCCAGCGCCGTGCCGTTCCCCGGCAGCTTCGACCTGATCTACGGCTTCGAGGTCACCGGGCTGATCGAGAGCAAGGACGGGCTGTTCGACAACGTCGCCGGGCATCTGGCGCCGGGCGGGCTGCTGGTGGTCGCCGATTTCGTGTCGACCGGCGACGCCATCGACAACCCGGACACCCACTCCTTCACGCCGAGCTACGACGACTGGATCCGCCTGCTTAGCAGCCGGCGCCTGCGACTGGTGCGCGCCGTCGACGCCAGCGCCGAGGTCGCCAACTGGCTGGACGACCCGGATTTCGAGGCCAATGTCGACGCCCTGGTGGCGCGCTTCGGGCTCGGCGAGCTGACCCACCGGCACCTGCTGTCGAACGGCAACATCGGTCGGGCGCTCAGGGCCGACGTCATGCGCTACCTGCTGCTGACGGCCCAGCACTCGCCCTACGAGGACGAGGCGGTGCTGACGGCTGCCAACACCGCGATGCTACGGGGGGCCGTACCCTATCGGAATACGCCGCGGGCGCGTGCCGGAGGGCAGTGGCAGGGCTGGCTGTACGGAGTCGACTGGCGGGACACCCCGGCCGCGGCGCCGCTGCCGGCGCCGGCGGAAATCGCCGCCGGCCTCGCTGCGTCGGTCGAGCGCGAGCGGGCGGCGCTGCAGCAGTTCGGCGACACCGGGGCGGTGCTCGACCGGCTGAGCCTCGACTTCGCGGTGCGGGCGTTCCGGGACCTCGGCTGCCGGAGCGTCGACGAGGCGCGCGCGGTCGCGGTGGCGCCGGCGCACGCACGGCTGCGCGACCGGCTGGTCGCGGTGCTGGCGGCGGCCGGGCTGGACGAGCTGGTGGACCCGGGCGACGTCGCCGGGCGCGCGGATCGGGCGGCCGCGGACCGTCCGGACGCCGGGGCCGAACTCGCCCTGTTGCGGCGCTGCGGGCCGGAGCTGGCGGCGGTGCTGGCCGGCCGGACCGACCCGCTGTCCCTGCTGTTCCCCGGTGGCGACACCAGCGCCGCCAACCGGCTGTACGAGACCTCGCCGTACTCGCAGGCGGTGCAGCGGCTGGCGGCCGAGGCGGTGGCGGCGCTGCCGCGCGACCGCAGCCTGTCGGTGATCGAGGTCGGCGGCGGCACCGGGGCGACCACGGCGCACCTGCTCGACGCCCTGCCGGCGGGCAGCCGCTACGTCTTCACCGATCTCGGCGCCTCGCTGGTGGCGCGGGCCGAGGAACGGTTCGCCGGACGCGGGCTCGATTTCACGCGGCTCGACATTGTCCGGCCGGCATCCGGCCAGGGCATCGCCACTGGAACCTTCGACATGGTGGTCGCGGCCAACGTGCTGCACGCCACGCCGGACCTCGCCCGCACCCTCGGGCATGTCCGCGAGTTGCTGGCGCCGGGCGGGCTGCTGCTGCTGGTCGAGAACACCGGCACCCTGAACTGGGGCGACCTGACCTTCGGCCTGACCGCGGGCATGTGGAACTTCACCGACACGACCTTGCGCGACTACGCCCTGCTGCGCCAGGACCAGTGGCGCGAGCTGCTGCCGGGCTGCGGCTTCGGCGGCGCCGAGATCTTGACGCCGGGCGAGCCGGATCGCGGCGGGGTCTCGCAGCAATGCGTGATCCTGGCCCGCCGCGAGGAGCAACGGCACTGGCTGCTGGCCGGCGGCGAGGATCGGGCGCCGGCGCTGGCGGCCGAGCTGGAGCGGGCCGGCGACCGGGTGACCCGCGCCGCGGCCGACGCCGTGCCGGCGCTGGACGGGATCACGGATGCGGTGCTGCTGGAACCCGCCGGCCGGCGCGAGGTCGCGGACCAGAGGGCGATCCTCGCCCCGGCGTTGGCCCTGGCGCAGGCGGCGGCCCGGCTGAACACCCCGCCGCGGCTGACGGTCGTGACCGCCGGAGCATTGCCCGGTGTGCTTCCCGGGGTCGGGCCGGTCGAGCCGGCGCAGGCGACCCTGCCGGGCTTCGTGCGTGCGGTTGCCGGCGAGTTGCCCGACGCCCATCCGCGGCTGGTCGACGCCGGTCCCGATGTCGATCCGGTCACCCTGGCGGGCGAACTGCGGCACGGGCGCGGGAGCGAGGCGGCCCTGCGCGGCGACCGGCGGCTGGTCCCGGGCCTGGCGCGCCGACAGCCGTCGCCGGCCCCGGACGTGCGGCTCGACCCGGATGGCGGCTATCTGGTCACCGGCGCGTTCGGCGGGCTCGGCCTGGAGGTCGCGCGCTGGCTGGCGGCGCACGGCGCCCGGACCCTGGTGCTGGCCGGGCGCGGCGAGCCGTCGCCGGTCGCGTCGGACGCGGTCGAGGCGTTGCGGAACGACGGCATCGCCGTGCTGACCCGGCGCTGCGACGTCGGCGACCGCGATCAGGTGGAGGCGCTGCTCGCCGACCTGCCGGCGCCGCTGAAGGGCGTGATCCACGCCGCCGGTGCGCTCGCCGACGCCGGCCTTTCCCGGCAGAGCTGGGATGGCGTCGAGACGGTACTGCGGGCCAAGCTGCACGGCGCCTGGAACCTGCACGAGCTGACCCGGGACCTGGCGCTCGACCACTTCGTGCTGTTCTCCTCGGCGGCCGGGCTGCTCGGCCCGGCCGGCCAGGCCAACCACGCCGCCGCCAACAGCTTCCTCGACGGGTTCGCCGCCTGGCGCCGCCAGCAGGGCCTGCCGGCGGTGTCGATCGACTGGGGCGCCTGGGCGGAGATCGGCGCGGTGCCGAGGGCCGGGGTCGAGGCCCATGTCGAGCGCACCGGACTGGTCCACATGGCGCCGGACGAGGCGATGCGGGCATTCGACTGGGCGATGGCGGCGCAGCCGGAGCAGGTGGCGATCCTGGACGCCGACTGGGCCGCCTATCGCCGGCGCTTCCCGCTCGGCGGCGTGCCGACCCTGCTGGCCGGGCTCGGCCGGTCGGTCGCGTCGACCGCGAAAGTATCGGACGGGCCGGCCGAGGCGGTCGCCGAGACCTTGCGCGCGCGGTTGGCCGCCGCACCCGCCGGCCGCCGCATGGACCTGCTGGGCGACGCGATCCGCGACGAGGCGGCGCGGATCATGCGGCATCCGGACCCGGCGGCGATCGACGACCAGCGGCCGCTGCGCGACCTCGGCCTCGACTCGCTGATGTCGGTCGAGCTGCGCAACGCCCTGGTGGCGAAGCTCGACCGCAAGCTGCCGGCGACCCTGCTGTTCGACCACCCGAGCGTGGCGGCGCTGGCGGCGTTCGTCGCCGCGGAGGCGCTGGCCGAGCTGTTCGAGACGCCGTCCGCCGGCGACGCCGACGACCTCGCCGGCCTCGACGCCGAGGCACTGTCCGACCTGCTGGACGCGGAGCTGGGAGGGGCGGCGTGAGCGCGGCGATCGAGGACCAGTTGCGGCGCGCGATCACCACCATCCGGTCGCTGCGCCAGGAAGTCGAGGCGCTGAAGGCGGAGCGGCGGCCGGCGATCGCGGTGATCGGCGTCGGCTGCCGGCTGCCGGGCGGGATCGTCGACCTGGACTCGCTGTATGCCGCGCTGATGCGCGGGACGGACGCCATCGTCGAGGTGCCGGCCGACCGCTGGGACGCCGATGCCTGGTACGACCCGGACCCGGACGCGCCGGGCCGGATGAACACCCGCTGGGGCGGGTTCCTGGAGGGCATCGACCGCTTCGACCCGGGCTTCTTCGAGCTGTCGGCCCGCGAGGCCGCCGCCATGGACCCGCAGCAGCGCCTGCTGCTGGAGTGCGCCTGGGAGGCCATCGAGGATGCCTGCCTCGCCGCCGACCGGCTGAAGGGCAGCGCCACCGGCGTGTGGGTCGGGATCAACGCGTCGGAGTATTACGGCATGGGCGTCGCCGACCCGGCGGCGATCGACGCCCACGCGATTTCCGGCGGGGTTGCGAGCGTCGCGGCCGGGCGGCTGTCCTACCTGATGGGGTTCAACGGTCCGGCGGTGGCGGTCGACACCGCCTGCTCGTCGTCGCTGACGGCGGTCCACCAGGCGGTGCAGTCGCTGCGCGCCGGCGAGACCGACCTGGCGCTGGCCGGCGGCGTCTACGCCGTGCTCCAGCCGAACCTGACGGTCGGGCTGTCGAAGCTGCACATGATGGCCGCCGACGGGCGCTGCAAATCCTTCGACGCAGCCGCCGACGGCTTCGTGCAGGGCGAGGGCTGCGCCGTCGTCGCGCTGAAGCGGCTGGCCGACGCGCTGGCCGACGGCGACCCGGTGCACGCGGTGATCCGCGGCAGCGCCGCCAACCAGGACGGCCGCAGCGGCAGCCTGACCGCGCCGTCGCGCAGTGCCCAGGTGCAGGTCGTGAAGGCGGCGCTGGCCGACGCCGGGGTCGTGCCGGATGCCGTCGGCTATGTCGAGGCGCACGGCACCGGCACCGCGCTCGGCGACCCGATCGAGGTTCACGCGCTGGCCGATGCGCTGGGGCGCGACCGCAAGCGGCCGGTGGTGCTGGGGGCCCTGAAGTCCAACATCGGCCATCTCGGTCCGGCCGCCGGCATTGCCGGTCTGGTCAAGGCGGTGGCGGTGGTGCGCGCCGGCACGATCCCGCCGAACCTGCATTTCCACGCCCTCAACCCGAACATTGCACTCGACGGCCTCCCGGCGGTGTTCCCGACCGAACCGACGCCATGGCCGGAAGGCCCGCGAGTCGCCGGGGTCAGCTCGTTCGGGTTCTCCGGCACCAACGTTCATGTGGTGCTGGAGCAGGCACCCGAGCCGACGGTGGCGGAGCGAGCCGCCGGGCCGGTCTTGCTGGCGGTGTCGGCGCGCGACGAGGCGGCACTGGCGGAGAGCGTGCGGCGGACCGCCGACACGCTCGGCGATGGCGTCGACCTGACGGCGGCGAGCCGGACCCTGCTGCTGGGGCGGCGGGCGTTCGAGAACAGGGTCTCGGTGGTCGCCGGCAATCCGGCCGAGGCCCGTGAGAGGCTGGCCGGGGCGGTCCCGACGAAGGCCGCGGCCCGGCCGCGGCTCGGCCTGCTGTTCACCGGCCAGGGCGCCTGGGCCGCCGGTACCGGACGGGCGCTGGCCGAGGCGTTCCCCACTGTGCGCGCGACCCTCGACCGGGCCGAGGCGCTGGTGCCGGGCGTCAGGGTGACGCTGTTCGAGGACGCCTCGGACCGGGCCGACACCGCCCGGGCGCAGCCGGCGCTGCTGGCGCTGCAATGGGCGCTGACCGAGCAGCTTCGGGCCTGGGGCGTGGAGGCGATCGCTGGCGCCGGCCACAGCGTCGGCGAGATCGCGGCGGCCGCTGCCTGCGGCCTGATCGGCTGGGAGGACGCGCTGCGGTTCGCGCACCGGCGCGGGCGGCTGATGGGGGCGCTGCCGGCCGGCGGCGCCATGGCGGCGGCGATGCTGGAGCCGGTTGCCGCCGAGGCGCTGGTCGCCGGCACCGGCGGGGCGGTGTCGCTGGCGGCGGTGAACGGTCCGCGCTCGGTGGTGCTGTCGGGCGATGCCGACGCGCTCGATGTGCTGACGGCCGGGCTGGAAGCCGACGGCGTACCGGTGCGGCGATTGGCGGTCAGCCACGCCTTCCATTCGGCGCGCATGGAGCCGGCACTGTCCGACCTGCGCACGGCCGCTCCGTCGGGATCGGGCGGGTCGGCGACCCTGGTCTCCACCCTGACCGGCAAGGTGGCGTCGTCGGTCGACCCGGCGCACTGGGCCCGTCATGCCCGCGAGCCGGTGCGGTTCGCCGATGCCCTCGGGACCCTGGCGACGCTCGGCTGCACCAGCCTGCTGGAGGTTGGTCCCGGCACCATCCTGCGCGATCTGGCGCGGCCGCAGCTCGGACCTGTCCACGCGGTCTCGGCCCTCGGCGGCGACGACGAGCGAACCGCTCTGCTGCAGGCCCTGGCCGACCTGCACTGCCAGGGTGTCGCCGTCGACTGGCAGAAGCTGCTGCCGGCCGGGTCGAGGCTGCGGCTGCCGAGCTATCCGTTCCAGCGCCGGCGTTACTGGCGAAGCACGGCGCCGGCGACGGTGTCCTCGGCCGGCGCATGGCCGCCGGGCGAGCGCGTGGTGACGCCGGCCGCCGAGGCGCAGTTCCGCTTGCCGGTCGGGCTCGCAGGGTTCCCGTGGCTGGGCGACCACCGGGTGCACGGCTGGGCGGTGGTGCCGGGCGCCTTCCAGATCGCCTGCCTCGCCGGGGCGTGGCGCCACATGAACGGCGACGGCCCGGTCGGTATCGCCGATCTCACCTTCGCGCATCCGCTGGTGGCGCCGGAGGACGGGGCGGTCGAGGTCTGGACCTCGCTGGCGCCGGACGGCACGGCGCGACTGCTGAGCCGCGACGGCGACGATTGGATCCCGCACGCGGATGCGAGGCTCGGCGCGGCCGGCGATGTGCCTGCGGCTTTGGATCTCGAAGAGACGCGCCGGCGCTGCGGCACCGAGATCGCACCGGACGACTGGCGCGAGCGGCTGGCCGGCATCGGCATCACGGTCGGCCCGGCCTTCGCCGGCATCCGACGGCTGTGGCGCGGCGACGCCGAGGCCGTGGCCGAGGTGCGGCGGCCGGACGGGCTGGCGGCGCCGGCCGGCGGGCTGCACCCGGCGCTGCTGGACGCCTGCCTGCAGGTCGCCGGCGGGACGCTCGCCGACGACATGGCCGGCGAGCCGCTGCTGCCGGTCGGCATCGACCGGGTCACGCTGTTCGGCCCGGCGACCGGCCCGCTGTGGGTGCACGCCCGCGGCAGTGGCAAGGGCGAGGTGATCAGCACCGACCTGACCGTCTGCACCGAAGACGGCACGGTGATCGCCACGGTCGAGGGCCTGCATGTGCGCCGCGCGCCGGCCGGGCTGCTGCGCGAGGCGTCGGCATCGGCGCTGTTCCATGCCGTCGACTGGCGCGAGGTCGAGCCGCCGCAGGCCGCAGCGGATGGTCGGGTGGTGGTGGTCGCCGCCGACCCGGCACATGGCGAGACGTTGGCGGCGGCCCTGGGCGACCGGGCCGACGTGGTCGCCGATCCGGCCGACCTGCCGGTCCTGCGGGACGGTGACACCTTGGTCGACCTGACGGCGTGGGGTAAAGCCGGCGACGCAGCCGGCGTCGCGCGCAGCCTCGCCCTGGCCCAGTGGATTCTGCGCGGCGAGGTGCGCCCGGCCCTGGCCGTGGTCACGCACGGCGCCGTGCTGGGCGACCCACGGCCGTGGCAGGCGGCGCGCTGGGGGCTGGCGGCGACCCTGGCGCTCGAGCATCCGGAACTGCGGGTCCGGCGGATCGATGCCGATACCCTCGACGCGGTCGCGGCGGAACTGGCCGGCGCCGACGGCGAGGATACGGTGGCCTGGCGCAACGGCCGGCGGCGGGCGGCGCGGCTGATCGCGCGGCCGCCGGAGCCGACCGCCCGGCCGGCGTTGCGCGGTACCGTGCTGGTCATCGGCGGGCTCGGCGGGGTCGGTCGCCGGCTGGCCGGCAGGGCCGCGGATCGCGGGGCCGAGGCGCTGGTCCTGGCCGGCCGCAGCGCCGATCCGGGACGGGCCGATACGCTGTCGGTCGAACTCGGCGTGCCGGTGCGGATCGTCGCCGCCGACGTGTCGACCGAGGCCGGCGTGGCGGCGATGCTGGCTGCCGTCGATGGGCTGCCGCCGCTGAGAGGTGTCGTCCACGCCGCCGGCGTGCAGGCGCCGGGGCTGCTGGCCGACCTCGGCGAGGCGGAGCTGCAGGCCGCGCTGGCCGCCAAGGCGACAGGAGCGGAACTGCTCGACCGGGCGACCCGCGGGCTGGACCTCGACCATTTCGTGCTGGTGTCGTCGATCGCCTCGGTGCTGGGGGCGGCCGGCCAGGGCGGGTATGCCGCGGCCAACGCGTTCCTCGACGCGCTCGCCCGCCGGCGCCGGGCCGAGGGGCTGCCGGCACTGTCGGTCGCCTGGGGACGCTGGGCCGAGGCTGGCATGGCGGGCGAGCTGGACGAGGCGGCCCGCCAGCGGGTCGAGGCGCTCGGCATCCTCGCCATGGACGACGAGGCGGCGTTGCAGGCCCTCGACCTCGCCCTGGCCGGCGGTCTCGTCGACCCGGTGGTCGCCGCCGTCGACTGGCACCGCCATGCCGCGCGGCACCCGTCCGGCCGGACTCCGCCGCTGCTGGCGTCGCTGGCCGGCACCGCGGCGCCCGAACCGGCGGCCGACGGCCTGCTGGAGCGGCTGCGCGAGCCCGGTTTGGCCAACGGCGAGCGGGCGTCCGTCCTGCGCGACTGGATGGCCGGCGAGGCTCGGCGGATCCTGGGGGCCGATGCGGCCGGGGTCGATCCCGACCGGCCGCTGGTCCAGCTCGGCCTGGACTCGCTGATGGCGGTCGAGTTGCGCAACCGCCTGAACGCCGGCCTCGGCCAGGCGCCGTCGATCGCCCTGCTGCTGGGTGGGGCGTCGCTGACCGAGGTGGCGGAGCGGCTGGCCGGCGAGGCGGCGCCGGTGGCCGAGCAGGCCGAATGGGAGGAGCTGACGCTGTGACCGGCTCCGACCTCCTTCAGACGGGTACCCTGACGGCCGGCGAACTGCTCGAGGACTTCGCGCGCCGCGGCGTCACCATCGCGCTCGACGGCCAGGGGCTGAGCATCCGCGCGCCCAAGGGCGTGCTGACCGACGCCGACAAGCGCACCCTGGCACTCAACAAGGAACGCATCCTGGCGCGGCTGCGCGCCGGCGGCTCCGACGACTTCCCGCTGACCGACGTGCAGCAGGCCTACTGGGTCGGACGCCGCTCGATGGCGCTCGGCAATGTCGGCTGCCACGCCTACCGGGAATTCGCGGCCGACGAGCTCGACGTCGGGCGGCTGGAAGCGGCCTGGCGCCGGCTGGTTGCGCGCCATGACATGCTGCGCGCTGTCGTCACCGAGGACGGCCGGCAGCGGGTGCTGGCCGACGTACCGGACTATCGGATCGAGGTGCTGGACCTGCGCGGCCGGCCGGATGCCGATGCGCGGGCGGCGGTGCTGCGCGAGACCATGTCGCACCACGTGTTCGATCCGGCGCGCTGGCCGCTGTTCGACATCCGGGTAACCCGGCTGGACGGCGAGATCCGCCTGCACATGGGCATGGACCTGCTGATCGCCGACGCCGCCAGCATGCTGCAGCTGTACCGGGAATGGGGCGCGTTGTACGCCGACCCGGACGCCGCCCTGCCGCCGGTCGGGCGGCCGTTCCGCGAGTTCGTGACCGACACCGCGCCGGATCCGGCCGAGCAGGCCCGGGCCGAGGCCTACTGGACGCCGCGGCTGGCCGAGCTGCCGGGGCCGCCGGAGCTGCCGCGGGCCGGTGCGGTCGAGGGGCGGCCGCGCTTCGCCCGCCACAGCCTGACCCTGGACGGGTCGACGTGGCGGGCGCTCGGGGACCGGGCCCGCGACGCCGGGCTGACGCGCGCCAACCTGCTGATCGCCGCCTACGCCGACATCCTGGCGGCCTGGAGCAAGACCCAGCGCTTCCTGCTGACCCTGACCACCTTCAAGTCGCCGCCCGGTTTCGAGCGGACCGTCGGCGACTTTACCTCGACCCTGCTGCTGGAGGCGGACGCCCGCCCCGCCACCTTCCGCGACCGTGCGACCGCCCTGCAGGCGCGGCTGGCCGAGGATCTCGACCACGACGCCTGGAGCGGGGTCCGCGTGATCCGCGAGCTGGCGCGCCGGCGGCACGGGGCCGTCGACTCGATCCCGGTGGTGTTCACCAGCGCGCTCGGCCATCGCGGCGAGGGCGAGGCGGCCCTGCCGATCGGCTGGCTCGGGCGCACGGTGCACGCCATCACCCAGACCCCGCAGGTCTGGATCGACTACCACGCCATCGAGGACGGCGACGACCTGGTGCTGTCCTGGGACGTGCTGGAGGGGATGTTTCCGGCCGGCATGGTCGAGGCGATGTTCGCCGCCTACGGTCGGCTGCTGCGGGCGCTGGCGGCGGGTGAGGAGGCCTGGTCGTGGCCGCTCGGCCGGCATCTGCCGGCGGAGCAGGTCGAGCGCCAGGCTCGTGCCAACGCCACCGACGGGCCGCTGCCGCAGGGCTTCCTGCAGGACGGGTTCCTGGATTGGGCGGCGCGCCAGCCGGGCCGGCCGGCCGTGGTCACCCCGTCGGCCAGCAAGACCTATGGCGAGCTGGCCGGCCATGCCCGCGCCGTGGCCCGGCAGGTGCGGGCGCGCGGGATCGGCCGCGACCGGCTGGTGGCGGTCGCCATGGACAAGGGCTGGGAGCAGGTGGCGGCGGTGCTCGGCGTGGTCATGGCCGGGGCCGCCTACCTGCCGGTCGACCCGGCGCTGCCGGAGGCCCGGCGCGGCTATCTGATCGAGAACGGCGGCGCGACCCTGGTGCTGACCCAGTCGCGGCTGGCGGGCCTCGGCTGGCCGGCCGGTGTCGACGTGGTCGCGGTCGACGCCCTGCCATCCGTCGACGAGCCGGTGGCGGCGCTGCCGGATGCCGACCCGTCGGACCTCGCCTACGTGATCTTCACCTCGGGCTCCACCGGCCAGCCGAAGGGCGTGATGATCGAGCATCGCGCCGCCCTGAACACGGTCGCCGACATCAACCGGCGCTTCGGGATCGGGGCGCGGGACGCCGTGCTCGGCCTGTCCTCGCTCAGCTTCGACCTGTCGGTCTACGACGTGTTCGGGCTGCTGCGCTGTGGCGGCAGGCTGGTGCTGCCGGAGCCGGCCCGGCTGCGCGATCCCGGCCACTGGCTGGAGTTGATGCAGGCCCATGGCGTGTCGGTCTGGAACACCGTGCCGCAGCTCCTGGCCATGCTGGTCGAGCACGGCCGCGACATCGGCCCGGCCCTGCGGGTGGCGATGCTTTCGGGCGACTGGATCCCGCTCGGCCTGCCGGCGCGGGCCAAGGCGCTGGCCAACGAGGTGACGGTGTACGGCCTCGGCGGCGCCACCGAGGCGTCGATCTGGTCGAACTGGTTCCGGGTCGAGCGCATCGAGCCGGACTGGCGCAGCATTCCCTATGGCTGGCCGCTGACGAACCAGCGCTTCCATGTGCTGAACGAGGCCCTGGAGCCGGTGCCCGAGGGCGTGCCCGGCCGGCTGTTCATTGCCGGCGACGGGCTGGCGCGCGGCTACTGGCGGGACCCGGAGCGGTCCGCGGCCAAGTTCGTTACCCACCCGCGTTCCGGCGAGCGGCTGTACGACACCGGCGACCACGGCCGCTACCTGCCCGACGGCTCGATCGAGTTCCTGGGGCGCGAGGACGACCAGGTGAAGATCCGCGGCCACCGGATCGAGCTGGGCGAGATCGAGGCGGCGCTGGCCGGGCATCCGGCGGTCCAGGCGGCGGTGGCGGTCGCCTGGGGCGAGCCGCGCGGCGAGCGGCGGCTGGCGGCCTATGTGGTCGCCGACGATGCTCCGGCCCCGGCGCCCGATCCGCAGAAGGCGGCCGAGCAGGCGGCGCGGCTGGCCCTGCTGCTGGAGCGCCCCGCAATCCGCAAGCCGGCGCCGGGCGCCAATACCAGGGTCGCCCTGCCGGGCGGCGAGCCCGACGAGGCGCGGTGGCACCGTCGCCGCTCGGTCCGGCGGTTCGCCGCCAGGCCGGTGCCGTTGCAGCGGCTGGCTGCGGTGTTGGGGGAGTTGCGACCCCGGCCGGCCGGGGTCGGGCGCCTGCCCAAGTACCGCTACGCCTCGGCCGGCTCGAGCTACCCGCTGCAGGTCTGGGTGTTGGCCAAGCCCGGCCGGGTCGAGGGCCTGGACGGCGGCCTGTACTATCACCATCCGGAACGGCACGACCTGGAGCCGGTGGACCCGGACGCGGCGCTGGCCGCCGAGGTGCATGCCGAGACCAACCGAGCGATGGCCGAGGCGTCGGCCTTCGCGATCCTGCTGGTCGCGCACTACCCGGCGATCCGGCCGCTGTACGGAGAGCGGTCCCGTGACTTCTGCCTGCTGGAGGCCGGCGGCATTGGCCAACTGCTGACGGAGACCGCGGACGGCGCCGGGCTGGGGCTGTGCCCGGTCGGCGTGCTGGACACCGCCGCGGTCGAAGGCCCGCTCGAGCTCGGGCCGGACCGTGAGCTGGTCTACGCGCTGGTCGGCGGCGTGCCCGACGGCTCGGACGACGACACCGTCGCGCCGATGGCGGTGCCGGACCTGGCGGAGACGCTGCGGTCGTGGGTCCGCGACCGGCTGCCCGACTACATGGTGCCGGAGACCGTCCAGCGCCTGGATGCGCTGCCGCTGACCGCCAACGGCAAGGTCGACCGCGCCCGTCTGCCGGAGCCGGTGCCGGCCCGCCTCGCCGCCGCGTCGGCGGCGGCCGAGGGCGCGCTGGAGGAGACCCTGGCCCGGGTGTTCGGCGAGGTGCTGGCGGTGCCCGAGGTGGGCCGCGACGACGTGGTGTTCGATCTCGGCGGCACCTCGGTGCACATGGTCCGCATCCACCGCCGGCTCGAGCAGGCGCTGGGGCGCAGCATCGACATCGTCGACCTGTTCCGGTTCCCGAGCGTGGCCGCGCTGGCCGGGCACCTGGGGACCGGCCGGTCGGGCGGCGCGGCGACGGATGCTGCGGCGCGCGGGGCGGCCCGCCGGGCGGCGCGGCGCGAGGAGCCGCCGTCATGAGCGCGGCCGGGAAGATCGCGATCGTCGGGATGAGCGGCCGGTTCCCGGGCGCGCCCGACGTCGCCGCCTTCTGGCGCAACCTGCGGGCGGGACATGACGCGATCGCCGAGCTCGGCGCCGAGGACCGGGCGGCCGCCGGCATCGCCGAGGCGGAGTGGAACGACCCGCGCTATGTCCGCGCCGCTCCGGTGCTCGACGGCGTCGACCGCTTCGATCCGGGCTTCTTCGGCCTGAACGCCGAGCAGGCCGAGCTGCTGGACCCGCAGCACCGGCTGTTCTTCGAGTGCGCCTGGGAGGCCCTGGAGGACGCGGCGATCGTGCCGGAGCGGTTCGCCGGCCCGGTCGGGGTGTTCGCCGGCTGCGCCATCAGCTCCTACCTGCTGTTCAACCTGCTGCCCGGCTTGCAGGCCGGCGCCTCGCCGGCGACCCTGCTGGCGATGATCGGCAACGAGAAGGACTACCTCGCCAGCCATCTCGCCTACCTGCTCGGCCTGCGCGGTCCCAGCGTCGGCATCCAGACCGCCTGCTCGACCTCGCTGGTCGCGGTCCACACCGCCTGCCAGAGCCTGCTGGCCGGCGAATGCGACGCGGCGCTGGCCGGCGGTGCCAGTGTGCGGGTGCCGCATCGGGTCGGTTACCGCTACGAGGAGGGCTCGATCCTGTCGCCGACCGGGCGCTGCCGCAGCTTCGACGCGGCCGCCGACGGCACGGTGTTCGGATCCGGCGTCGGCGTCGTGGTGCTGCGCCGGCTGGCGGACGCGCTCAGCGACGGCGACCCGGTGCACGCGGTGATCCTGGGCTCGGCGGTCAACAACGACGGCGCCGCCAAGGCCGGCTACACCGCGCCCGGGGTCGACGGCCAGGCGGCGGTGGTCGCCGAGGCGCTGGCGGTCGCCGGGGTCGAGCCGGCCGGCATCGGCTATATCGAGGCGCACGGCACCGCGACGCCGATCGGCGACCCGATCGAGATCCGGGCGCTGACCCAGGCGTTCGCCGGTGTGGCGCCGGGAACGGTCGCGCTCGGCACCGCCAAGGCGTCGGTCGGGCACCTGGAGGCGGCGGCCGGCGTGACCGGGCTGATCGCCGCGGCGATGGCGGTGCGCGACGGCGTGGTGCCGCCGGTGGCGCATTTCCGCGCGCCCAACCCGCTGCTGCGGCTGGACGAGACGCCGTTCGTGCCGGCCGGCATCGAGCGCCCCTGGCTGACAACCGGCGTGCGCCGGGCCGGGGTCAGCTCGTTCGGGATCGGCGGCACCAACGCCCATGTGGTGCTGGAGCAGGCGCCGGAAGCGCCGCCGGCCGCGAAGGCTGCGGGGCCGGTGGTGCTGGCGGTGTCGGCACGCGACGAAGCGGCCTTGGCGGAGGCCGTGCGGCGACAGGTCGACGCGCTCGGCGACGATGCCGACCTGGCAGCAGCGGCCCGCACCGGCTTGCTCGGCCGCCGGGCGTTCGGGCAGCGGGCCGCCGTGGTGGCGCAGACCCCGGCGGAAGCGCGCGAGCGGATGGCAGCCGCGACTCCGGTGGCGGCCGCGTCGAGGCCGCGGCTCGGGCTGCTGTTCACCGGCCAGGGCGCCTGGAAGCCCGGCACCGGCAGGGCGCTGGCCGCGGCGTTCCCGGCGGTCCGCGACACCCTGGAGCGCGCCGAGGCGCTGGTGCCGGGGGTCACGGCGACATTGTTCGAGGACACGGCGGACCGCGCCGACACCGCCCGGGCGCAGCCGGCGCTGGTTGCGCTGCAGTGGGCGCTGACCGAGCAGTTGCGGGCCTGGGGCGTCGAGCCGGCGGCCTGCGCCGGCCACAGCGTCGGCGAGATCGCGGCGGCGGCGGCGAGCGGACTGATCGGCTGGGAGGACGCCCTGCGGTTCGCCGCGGCACGCGGGCGGCTGATGGGCGCGCTGCCGGACGGCGGCGGCATGGCGGCGGCGATGCTGGAACCGGCGGCGGGCGAGGCGCTGGCGTCGGAATTCGGCCTGTCGCTGGCGGCGGTCAACGGCCCGCGCTCGGTCGTGCTGTCGGGCGATGCGGTGGCGCTGGATGTGGCGTTGGCCCGGCTGGAGGCCGACGGCGTGCCGGCCCGGCGCCTGTCGGTCAGCCACGCCTTCCACTCGGGGCTGATGGAGCCGGTGCTGGCCGACTTGGCCGCTGCGGCGCCGTCCGGTTCCGGCGGTGCGGCGAAACTGGTGTCGACCCTGACCGGCGGCGCGGTCGAGGCGGTCGACCTCGGGTACTGGCGCCGGCACGCGCGCGAGCCGGTGAAGTTCGCCGACGCGCTGTCGACGCTGTCCGGACTCGGCTGCACAAGCCTGCTGGAGATCGGTCCCGGCACGACCCTGCGCGACCTTGCCCGTCCACAGCTCGACGGGGTGGCCGCGATCTCCGCGCTGGGCGGCGGCGACGAGGTCGAGGCGGTGCTGCAGGCGGTGGCCGACCTGCACTGCCAGGGCGTGCCGGTCGACTGGGCGGCGGTGCTGCCGGCCGGCCCGCGCACCCGGCTGCCGACCTATCCGTTCCAGCGCAAGCGCTACTGGCGCGACCGGCCGGCCGCGGTGCCTGTCGCCAACGGAACCGGCCTGCTCGGCAGCGAGATCGAGACACCGCTGGCCCGCCGGTTGTTCGCGACCACCCTGACCCCGGAATCGCCCATCTGGCTCGGCGAGCACCGGGTGCAGGGGCGCGTGGTCCTGCCGGCTGCCGGGTTCGCGGCGATGGCGCTGGCGGCCGGTGCGAAGTCGCTGGGTGCGACCCAGATCGAGGCGCTGCTGGAGGTGCCGGAGGGCGGCGTCGCCGTGCAGACCGCGGTCGCCGAGGACGGCACGGTGACGGTCCACGCCCGCACCCCTGACGGCTGGCGCCGGCATGCGACGATGGCACCGGGATCGGCGGCGGTGCCGGGCACGGTCGATATCGATGCGCTCCGGGCGCGGTGCGGCGAGCCGGTCGACGCGCAGGCGTTCTACGGCCGGATGGCCGACGACGGCATCGCCCTCGGCCCGAGCTTCCGGCTGCTCGGCGACATCCGGACCGGTGGGGCGGAGGCGGTGGCGCGGGTGAGTGTGCCGGACGGCGACACGCCGGTTCCCGTCCCGCTGCTCGACGCGATGTTCCAGACCCTCGGCGCCGTGCTCCAGCGCACCGACGCGCCGGGGCACCTGCCGACCGGCTTCGACGGGCTGGCGGTCGACGCCGAGGCCCTGACGGGTGCCGGCGAGCTGTGGTGCCACGCCCGGCTGCGCGACGGCACGGCCGATGCGCTGGTCGGCGACCTGGTGCTGGCGCGCGCCGACGGGACGGTGGTCCTGCGGGTCGACGGCCTGGTGTGCAGGCCGGCGGCGGCCGGCGAGGCGGTGCGGCGTCACCTGTACCGGCCGGTTTGGGTGCCGGCCGATCCGCGCGGCCTGCCGACGCCGACGGACGTCGTGGCCGGGATCGCAGTGGCCACGGACCTGTCCGACTACCAGGGTTTCGGCGACGCGGTCGACGCGCTGTGCTCGGCTTATGTGGCACGGGCGTTCGCCGGCCTCGGCGCCCGGTTCGAGCCGGGCGCGCAAGCGACGGTGACCGGGACCGCGACGGCCTACGACCGGCTGCTGCCGCGGCTGTGGGCGATGCTGGGGGCGGCCGGTGTCGTCGACCGCGACCGCCGGGTGTTGCGGCGGCCGGACGCCGACCCCGACGCCCTGCTCGCCGACCTGCGGTCGCGCTTCCCCGGGCAGGCGGCCGAGACCGCGATGCTGGCGCGCTGCGGCTCGGCGCTCGCCGAGATCCTGGCCGGCCGGACCGATCCGCTGACGGTGCTGTTCGGCGCCGGCGACGCCGAGGGGCTGTACGGCGAGTCGCGCTACGCGACCGCGCTGAACGGGCTGGCGGCGGCGGCGCTGGAAAGTGGCATCGGCGACCGGACCGGCCTGCGGGTGCTGGAGATCGGCGGCGGCACCGGCGGCACCACGCGGCATCTGCTGCCGGTTCTGGCCGGGCGCGCCGCCGAGTACCGCTTCACCGACATCTCCGCCGGCTTCCTGGCCGCCGCCGAGCGCAGCTTCGGCGACCACGCCGGCTTCCGCACCGGCGTGCTCGATATCGAGCGCGACCTGGCCGGGCAGGCGGTCGAGGCCGGCGCCTACGACCTCGTGGTGGCGGCCAATGTGCTGCACGCGACCGCCGACCTTGCGGCCGCGGTCCGGCATGCCGGCTCGGCGCTCGCCCCCGGCGGTTGGCTGCTGCTGGTCGAGGGGCTGCTTCCGTCGCGCTGGCTCGACCTGACGTTCGGACTGACATCCGGCTGGTGGCGCGCGACCGACCGGGACCTGCGGCCGGACTATCCGCTGATCGACGCCGAGGCCTGGCGCCGGCTGCTGACCGAGACCGGCTTCGACGACGTGGCGGTGCTGACCCCCGGCGAGGGGCGCCTGGGCGAGCAGGCGGCGATCGTCGCACGCAAGGCCCCGGCGGCCGCGACGGCGACGGTGTGCCGGGCGGCGCTCGGGCCCGACGATCCGGCGGCGGCGGTGCTGCCGGAGTTGCAGAGCGCGACCGGCCGGCTGGTGGTGGCGACAAGCGGCGCCCAAAGGCTGCGGCCGTGGGAGGATGCCGACCCGGCCCAGGCCACGGTTCTCGGTCTCGCCAAGGCGGCCGGGCTGGAGCGGCCGGCGACGGCGATCCGGCTGGTCGACCTGGACCCGCTCGACCGCGACGCGCAAGCGACCCTGGCGGCCGAGGCGGCGATCGACGACGGCGAGATCGAGGTGGCGTGGCGCGACGGCCGCCGCATGGCGACGCGACTCGACCGGCTTCCTGCGCCGGCGCCGCTGCCGGAGGCGTTCCGGGTGGCGCAGCGCGAGCCGGGGCGGCTCGACAGCCTGGCGATCGAACCGGCCGAGCGCCCGGAACCGGGGTCGGGCGAGGTCGTGGTCCGGGTGCTGGCGGCCGGCCTGAACTTCAAGGACGTGCTGACCGCCGCCGGGCTGGTGCCGGGCGACGGGCGGTTCGGCGGCGAGTGCGCCGGCGTGGTCGCGGCGGTCGGTCCGGGCGTCGAGGGTCTCCGGGAGGGCGACCGGGTGGCGGCGGTGGCCGGCGGCAGCCTGGCCAGCCATGTCGCGGTGCCGGCGGCCCGGGTCGCGGCGATCCCGGACATGATGAGCTTCGAGCAGGCGGCGGCGATCCCGGTCGCCGGCTTCACCGCCTGGCATGCGCTGGTCGAGCTGGCCGGGGTCAAGGCGGGCGACCGTGTCCTGATCCACGCCGCGTCCGGCGGGGTCGGGCATTTCGCGGTGTCGCTGGCGCTGAAGGCCGGCGCCGAGGTGCTGGCGACCGCCGGCAGCGCGTGGAAGCGGGCGCATCTGCGCCGGCTCGGCGTCGCCCATGTGTTCGACTCGCGCTCCACCGACTTCGCGGCCGGGGTGATGGCGGCGACTGGCGGAACCGGGGTCGACGTGGTGCTGAACAGCCTGACCGGCGACGCGATCGCGGCCGGGCTGTCGGTGCTGAAGCCGGGCGGGCGTTTCGTCGAGATCGGCCGCACCGGGGTCTGGCCGGCCGACCGGGTGGCGGCCGAGCGGCCGGACGTGCGCTACCGCGTGGTGTCGCTGGATGCCGTGTCGGACGAGGAGGGGGGCCGGCTGCTGCGCGCGGCCGTCGACGCCGTCGCCGACGGTCGCATGGACCTGCCGCCGCTGACGGTGCTGCCGATGGCGGAGGCGGGCGAGGCGTTCCGGCTGATGCAGCGCGCTGGTCACCTGGGCAAGGTCGTGCTCTCGAACCCGGCGCCGTTCCGGTTCCGCGCCGACCGTTCGTACCTGATCACCGGCGGGCTCGGCGGGCTCGGCCTCGCGGTCGCCGACTGGGCGGTGCGCAAGGGCGCCCGGCACCTGGTGCTGGTGTCGCGGCGGCAGCCTGATGCCGACATCTCTGCGCGGCTCGACCGGCTGCGCGAGGCCGGCGCCGAGATCCGCACCGTCGCCGCCGATGTGTCTCAGGCCGCTGAAATCGAGCGCGTGCTGGCCGGCATCGCCGCCGGCCCGGCGCCGCTCGCGGGCGTGTTCCATGCCGCCGGCGAACTGGACGACGGGCCGCTCGCCGAGATGACGGCCGAGCGCCTGCACCGGGTCATGGCTGCCAAGATCGGCGCGGCACAGCAGCTCGACCGGCTGTGTGGGGGCCGGCTGTGCGGGCCGCTCGACGCGTTCGTGCTGTTCGGCTCGGCCGCCGGCCTGCTCGGCTCGCCGGGCCAGGCCAACCATGCCGCCGCCAACACCGGGCTCGACGCGCTGGCCGAACGGCGGCGGGCGCGCGGACTGCCGGCTGTGTGCGTCGCCTGGGGGCCGTGGCGCGACGTCGGCGCCGCCGACCGGCTGGGCGTGGCCGACCGGCTGGCCGAGACCGGCATGGGCACGCTGTCGCCGGCCGAGGGCATCGCCGCCCTGGAGGCCGCCCTCGACGCGCCGTGTGCACGGGTCGCGGCGCTGCCGATCGACTGGCCGGCGCTGCGCCGGCACTTCGGCGACACGGTACCGGCGATCTTCCGCAACCTGGTCGAGCCGGCGCCGGCGGCGGCCGAAGCGCCGGTTGCCGCGTCGGCTCCCACCGTCGACCTCGAGGCCGAGCTGGCGGCGCTGCCGGCGGCCCGCCGGGTCGAGCGGATGGCGGCGCTGGTCGAGGCCGAGGCGCGCTCGCTGCTGGCGGTCGGCGGTGCGGTGCGGCGCGACCGGCCGCTGAACGAGCTCGGGCTGGACTCGCTGATGGCGGTCGAGCTGCGGAACCGGCTCGGCGCGCTCGCCGGCGAGACGCTGCCGGCCACCCTGCTGTTCAACTACCCGACGGTCGCGGCGCTGGCCGGGCACCTTGTCGAGCGCCTGCTCGGAGCCGAGGTCGCGACGGCCGCGACCGACGACGGCATCACCGTGGTGGAAGAGGAGGAGATCCTGTCGCTGAGCTCGGAGGACCTGGATTCGATCCTCCGCGAGATGGAAGACAGGCACCTCGCGTCATGAACGACATGGACCTCCGCGAGAAGGACCTCCGCGAGAAGCAGCGCACGGTCCTGCTGCTCAGGCAGATGCAGGCCAAGCTCGACGCCGCCGAGCGCCGCGGCCGCGAGCCGATCGCGGTCATCGGCATCGGCCTGCGCATGCCCGGCGGGGCCGAGGACGCGGACGCGTTCTGGGACATGCTGGAGGCCGGCACCGACGCGGTCACCGAAGTGCCGCCGGAGCGCTGGGACGCCGACGCCTACTACGACCCGGACCCCGACGCGCCCGGCAAGATGAACACCCGCTGGGGCGGGTTCCTGCGCGACGTCGACCGGTTCGACGCCGAGTTCTTCGGGGTGTCGCCGCGCGAGGCGGTGTCCATGGACCCGCAGCAGCGGCTGGTGCTGGAGACCGCGTGGCGGGCGCTGGAGCATGCCGGCGTGCCGCCGCAGTCGCTGGCCGGCAGCCGGACCGGTGTGTTCCTCGGCATCTGCACCAGCGACTATGCCCGGCTCGGCGACGCCCGACTCGGCGACACAGTGGGCACGCTCGGTGCGCTCGACACCTATTCCGGCACCGGCGGCGCCTGCGGGGTGGCGGCCGGTCGGCTGTCCTACACCCTCGGTCTGCAGGGGCCGAGCCTGGTGGTCGACACCGCCTGCTCGTCCTCGCTGGTCGCGACCCACCTGGCGGTGCAGAGCCTGCGGCTCGGCGAGTGCCGGCTGGCGCTGGCCGGCGGGGCCAACCTGGTCTTGCTGCCGGACGGCACGGTCACCCTGTCGCGGCTGCACATGATGGCCCCGGACGGCCGCTGCAAGCCGTTCGACGCCGCCGCCGACGGGTTCGTGCGCGGCGAGGGCTGCGGCGTGGTGGTGCTGAAGAAGCTGGCCGACGCCCGGGCCGACGGCGACCGGGTGCTGGCGGTGATCTCGGGCAGCGCGGTCAACCAGGACGGCCGCTCGTCCGGCCTGACCGCGCCGAACGGCCTGGCCCAGGAGCGGGTGGTGCGCGACGCACTGGCCAATGCCGGCCGCAAGCCCGCCGAGGTCGCCTATGTCGAGGCGCACGGTACCGGCACCGCGCTCGGCGACCCGATCGAGATGAACGCGCTGGCCGCGGTCATGGCCGAGGGTCGTACAGACCCGCTCGTGGTCGGGTCGGTGAAGGCCAACCTCGGCCACCTGGAAGCGGCGGCCGGCATCGCCGGGCTGGTCAAGGCGATCGGCGTGGTCCGTCGTCGCAAGGTGCCGCCGGTGCTGCACCTGAAGACCCTGAACCCGCACATCCAGCCGGGCGCCTGTCCGCTGGAGGTGCCGTCCGCCCTGGCGGCGCTGGCGGACGGGGCGACGGTCGCCGGGGTCAGCTCGTTCGGGTTCTCCGGCACCAACGCGCATCTGGTGATCGAGGCGGCGCCGGTCGAGGAACCCGCGGCCGTGGCCGGTCGGCCGGTGGAGGTGCTGCCGCTGTCGGCCCGGTCGCCGGAGGCGCTGGCCGAGCTGGCGGCGGCGGTGGCGGCTTCTCCGGCCCTGGCCTGGTTCGGCGACGCCTGCTTCACCGCCGCGACCGGCCGCAGCGCCTTCGAGCACCGGCTGGCGGTCGTGGCGGCGGACGGTGCCGAGGCCATGGAGGCGCTGGCAACGGCGCAACCCCGCGAGGTCGGGTCGCCGCGCATCGCCTTCCTGTTCTCCGGCCAGGGTGCGCAACTGTCCGGCATGGGCCGGGCGCTGTACCAGACCGAACCGGCGTTCTGCGATGCCATCGACCGCTGCGCGGCCGTGCTCGACCCGTTGCTGGGGCGCCCGCTGACCGCGCTGCTGTTCGAGGGCGGCGCCGATCTCGACCGCACCGAATTCGCCCAGCCGGCGCTCGCCGCGTTCGAGGTGGCGATGGCGGCGCTGCTGGCGGAGTGGGGCGTCGTGCCCGATGCCGTGCTCGGCCACAGCCTCGGCGAGTACGCGGCAGCGATCGTGTCTGGCGCGGTCGAGCTGGAACCGGCGCTGACGCTGATCGCGGCGCGCGGCCGGATGATGCAGGCATTGCCGGCCGGCGGCGCCATGGCGGCGGTGATGGCCGGGTCCGAGCGGGTGGCGCCGGTGCTGGCGCGGCATGCGGGACTGTCGCTGGCCGCCGACAACGGCCCGGCCGCGACCACGATCTCCGGCCCGACGGCGGCGGTCGAGGCGGCCTGCACAGAGCTGGAGGCCGACGGCGTGGCCTGCCGGCGCCTCGCGGTCAGCCACGCCTTCCATTCCGCCCTGATCGAGCCGGTGCTGGACGAACTGCGAAGCGCCGCCGGCGCCGTCGAGTGGCGGGTGCCGACAGTGCCGCTGGTCGGCAACCTGCAGGGTCGCGAGGTCGCCGGCTTCGACGCCGGTTACTGGGTCCGGCACAGCCGTGAGCCGGTGGCGTTCGCCGCCGGCATGCGGCGGCTGCGCGAGATCGGCTGCGACACCTTCGTCGAGCTCGGCCCGCAGTCGGTGCTGCTCGGCCTCGGGCGGACCGCGGTGGACGGCGGCGAGTGGCTGGCGACGGCCCGCCGCGACGACCCGTCGACCCGGCCGCTGATGGCGGCGCTGGCACGGCTGTGGGAGCTCGGGGCGCCAGTCGACTGGAAGGCGGTGCACAAGGGTCGCGGGCGACGCCTGGTCGACCTGCCGGGGCACCCGTTCCGACGCCGCTCGTTCTGGCGGTCGCGCGGGGGCTCGGCCACCGCACCCGGCGGGCATCCGCTGCTGCGCGAGCCGATCGCCCTGCCGGACGGCCGCACGGTGTTCCGGTTCGGCCTGCCGGCACCGGGGGCGGCGTATCTGGCCGAGCACCGGGTCGCCGGCACCGCCGTCGCCCCGGCGGCGGCCCTGCTGGAGGTCGCGGTGTCGGCAGCCGACCGGGCCGGGCTGCCGGCGGCGCTCGCGGATGTGACGTTCGACGCCCCGCTGCCGCTCGACGGGCCGCGCGAGACGACGGTGACCCTGGACGGCGACACGGTCGCGATCGACAGCCGCGGCGCTGACGGCGCCTGGACCCGGCACCTGACGGCCCGGCTGTCGACCGACGTGTCGGCCGGCTGGACGCCCGACGCGGCGGCGGAGGCGGTCGATCCGGCGACCCTCTACGGTTGGCTGGAGGACGGCGGCATCGACCTCGGCCCGGGCTTCCGGCGGATCGTCGCGGCACGGCGCGGACCGGATGGCGCGACCGTCACGATCTCGGGGGGCGATCCGGCCGGGCACCGGATCCACCCGACGGTGCTCGACGCGGTGCTGCAGGCGCTGGCGGTCGTCACCCTCGGCCGTGGCGACGGGGCCATGCGGATTCCGGCGGGCGCCGGGCGCGTGACCATCGGCCAGGCTGCGGCCGGCGAAATCACCGTGCACGCCCGGTTGCGCGGCGGCGCGATGCCGGAGGCCGACATCGTCGCCCTCGATGCCGACGGCCGGACCGTCGCGGCGGTCGAGGGGCTGCGGTTGGCCGCGGGTGGCCTCGAGGAGCCGTGGCAGCGCTGGCTGCTGGCGCGGGCGTGGCGCCCGGCCGTGGCGTCGAAAATGGCGGCGGAGATCGCCGACGCGGTGGCCGCCGGGGTTCCGGATCGTCTTGCCAGGACTGGACTGGACGGGCTCGCCGACCTCGGCGCCGGGCTGGACGCGGCGGCCGGCGGCTATGCCGCGGCGGCGCTGGCCGCGGTGCCGGCGGACCAGGTCGTGGAGCGACAGCGCCGGCTGTACGCCCGGCTGCCGCTGCTGGTCGAGGCCGGGCGCGGTACCGATCCGGACGCCCTGCTGGACGACCTCGCCGCCCGGCACCCCGGAAGTGTCACCGAGATCGACCTGCTGCGGCGCTGCGGGGCGGCGCTGCCGGCGGTGCTGACCGGCAGCCAGGATCCGCTGGCGCTGATCTTCCCGCCCCAGGATTCCGGAAACGTTTACCGCGACTCGCCGGTCTCGGCGCTGCTGAACGGCCTGGTCGAGGACGCCGTGCTGGCCGCCCTGCCGGCGGCCGGGCCGATCCGGATCCTGGAGGTCGGGGCGGGGACCGGCGGCACCACCGACGGGCTGTTGCCGCGACTGCCGGCCGAGCGCATGGCCGAGTACGCGTTCACCGACATCGCGCCGGCGCTGCTGGCACAGGCCCGGTCGCGCTATGCTGACCGGCCGTGGCTGGAGACCCGGCAGCTCGACCTGGACCGCGATCCGGCGGCGCAGGGCTTTGCGGCCGGGCGCTATCACGTCGTGGTCGCCGCCAACGTGGTGCACGCGACCCGCGACCTGAAGGCGACCCTGGCCCGGCTCAAGGACCTGCTGGTGCCGGGCGGCGCGCTGGTGCTGCTGGAGGGCGCGGGGCCGCAGGGCTGGATCGACCTGGTGTTCGGCCTGACCGAGGGCTGGTGGCGGTTCGCCGACCGCGAGCGGCGCCCGGACTACCCGCTGCCGGCGCGCGACGGCTGGCGCGAGGTGCTGACGGAAAGCGGTTTCGAACCGGCCGAGGTGGCGGCCGACGCCCCCGGCGTGCTCGACCGGCAGGCGGTGCTGGTGGCGCGGCGCCGGCCCGGTTCCTGGCTGCTGGCCGGCGGCGACGACCCGGTGACGGTGGCCCTGGCCGATGCGCTCAATGCCACCCGTGTCGAACCCGGCGATCCGTTGCCGGAAGGTATCTGGGACGGCTGCGTCTTCACTGGCGCGCTCGGGCTCGACGAGGCGGTGCTCGACACCGAGGCGCTGCTCGATGGACAGCGCCGGCTCCTCGACCCGGCGCGACGGCTGGCGCTCGATCTCGCGGCGCGCGGCATCCCGCTGACGATGGTGACGTCCGGTGCCACGACCGATCGGCCGTTGCAGGCGCCGCTCTGGGGCCTCGGCCGGGCGATCGCCGCCGAGCTGCCGGCGCTCGGGGTGAGGCTGATCGACCTCGACCCGGCTCTGGCACCACAGGCCGCCGCCGCGGCGCTGGCCCGCGAGCTGGCGGCCGGCGATGGCGAGGATCAGGTGCGGGTCGGCGACGGCACCCGGGCGGTGGCGCGGCTGGAGCGCGTGGCGGCGGAATGGCCGGTGCTGCCGGCCCTCGACCCCGAGGCGGCCTATCTGGTGACCGGCGGCTTCGGCGGGCTCGGCCTGCGCACGGCCGGGTGGCTGGCCGACCGCGGGGCCCGGCGGATCGTGCTGATGGGCCGTTCCACCCCGACCGCAGCGGCCGAGGCCGGCATCGCGGCGCTGGAGGCGCGTGGCGTGACGGTCGTCCGGTCGATCGGCGACGTGGCGAACGAGGCGGATGTCCGCGCCGCCCTGGCGGCGGCACCGGGCCGGCTGGCCGGCGTCGTCCACGCCGCTGGCACGCTAGACGACGGCGCACTCGCCGAGCTCGACTGGCCGCGCATGCGCCGGGTGCTGCAGGCCAAGGTGGCCGGCGCCTGGCTGCTCGACCGGCTGGCCGGCGACCTCGACCTGTTCGTCCTGTACTCCTCGGCAGTCGGGCTGGTCGGCACGGCGGGCCAGGCCAACCACGTCGCCGCCAACGCCTATCTCGACGCCCTGGCGGCCCGTCGCCGGGCCGGGGGACGGCCGGGCGTCAGCCTGGCCTGGGGGGCGTGGAGCGAGATCGGCTCGGCAACGTCGGAGGCGCTGCACGAGCGCATGCGGGCCTCCGGCATGGATCCGATCCCGCCGGTCCAGGGCGTGCGGGTGCTCGATTGGGCGCTCGGCGACGTTCCGGCCTGCGTCGGCGTGCTGCCGGTGCGCTGGCCGGCCTTCGCCGCAGCGCTCGACGGCGAGGTGCCGCGGGTGCTGGCCGAGCTGGTGCCGGCGGTTCGCACGACACCGAAGCCGGCACCGGCCGCCGTGCCGGTTGCCGCACCGGGGCCGCAGCGGGCGGCGCCGCGGTCGTTCGACCTGCTCGACGCGATCCGGGCCGAGGCGGCGGCGGTGCTGGCGGCCGAGGGGGCGGCGGCGATCGACCCGCGCCGCAACCTGTTCGAGCTCGGCCTCGATTCACTGATGGCGGTCGAGCTGCGCAACCGCCTGCAGGCCCGGCTGGAGCGGCCGCTGCCGTCGACCCTGCTGTTCGACCACCCGACCCCGGCGGCACTGGCCGCGTTCCTCGGCGATGCCGGCGAGGTCGAGACGGTCGCGGCCCGGCCGCAGGCGGAGGGCGACGCCGTCGCCATCGTCGGCATGGACTGCCGGTTCCCCGGCGGCGCCGACGACCCGGAGGCGTTCTGGCGGCTGTTGTGCGAGGGATTCGACGCGGTCGGCGAGTTCCCGCCGGATCGCTGGGCCGATGCCGGCGTGCGCGAGCGCATGACCACCAAGTGGGGCGCCTTCCTGGACGGGGTCGACCGGTTCGACGCGGCGTTCTTCCGGATCGCCCCGCGCGAGGCGGCGTCGATGGACCCGCAGCAGCGGATCCTGCTGGAGACCGCCTGGCACGCCCTGGAGGATGCCGGGCAGGCGCCGGACCGGCTGGCCGGCTCGCCGACCGGCGTGTTCATGGGGCTGTGCAACTACGACTACGCCCAGATCGCCTCGGGCGGCGGGCGGATCGACGCCTGGTCCGGCACCGGCGGCGCGCCCAGCATCGTGGCCGGCCGGCTGGCCTATGTCCTCGGCCTGTCGGGCCCGGCGATGGTGGTCGACACCGCCTGCTCGTCGTCGCTGGTGGCGCTGCACCTGGCCTGCCGCAGCCTGATCGACGGCGACTGCCGGATGGCGTTGGCCGGCGGCGTGAACCTGATCCTCGCGCCCGCCTCGACGGTGGCGCTGTCCGAGCTGCAGATGATGGCCCCCGACGGCCGCTGCAAAGCCTTCGACGCCCGCGCCGACGGCTTCGTTCGCGGCGAAGGCTGCGGCGTGGTGGTGCTGAAGCGGCTGGCCGACGCCCGGGCCGACGGCGACCGGGTGCTGGCCGTCGTGCGCGGCAGCTTCGTGAACCAGGACGGAAGGTCGTCCAGCCTGACCGCGCCGAACGGGGCGGCGCAGGAGGCGGTGATCCGCGGCGCCCTGGAGCGGGCCGGGGTCGAACCGACGGCGGTCGGCTATGTCGAGGCGCACGGCACCGGCACCGCGCTCGGCGACCCGATCGAGATCCACGCCCTGAAGTCGGTGTTCGCGTCCGGCCGGTCGGGTGTCGAGCCGCTGGCGGTCGGGGCGGTCAAGTCGAACCTCGGGCACCTGGAGGCGGCGGCCGGGATCGCCGGGCTGATCAAGGCGGTGCTGGCGATCCGCCACGGCACGATCCCGCCGAACCGCCACTTCGAGCGCCTGAACCCGCATATCGACCTGGACGGCTTCCCGGTGCTGCTGCCGCAGGCGCCCACGCCATGGCCGGAGCACGATGGCACCCGGATCGCCGCCGTCAGCTCCTTCGGGTTCTCCGGCACCAATGCCCATGTCGTGCTGGAGCAGGCGCCCGAGATCGCCGAGCCCGAGGCGGCGCCGGAGCGGGTGCAATTGGTCGTGGCGTCGGGCGCGACGCCGGCGGCGGCCCGGGCGCTGGCCGAGGGCTACGCGGATGCGCTCGCCGGCACGGCGCTCCCAGACCTGGCGCTCGCCGACCTGGCGCACACGGCGCTGGTCGGCCGGGCCCAGCTCGGCCACCGGATCGCCGTTGCCGGGACCGATTCTGCCGGCATCGCGGCCGCCCTGCGTGACGCGGTTGCCTCGGACGCCGCCACTACGCCGCCCAGGGTCGGCTTCGTGTTCACCGGCCAGGGTGCCCAGTACGCCGGCATGGGCAGGGCGCTGTACGCGGCCGAGCCGGCGTTCCGCGACACCGTCGACCGGATCGCCGCGGCGATGGCCGGCGAGCTCGACCGGCCGCTGCTGGAGATCCTGTCCGGCGACGGCATCGACCGCACCGGCCATGCCCAGCCGGCGCTGTTCGCGGTCGGGGTCGCCCTGGCCGAGCTTTACCGGTCCTGGGGGATCGAGCCGGCCGCCGTGCTCGGCCACAGCGTCGGCGAGTTCGCGGCGGCCTGTGTCGCCGGAGCCGTTTCGCTGGAGGACGCCGCCCGGCTGATCGCCCGGCGCGGCCGGATGATGGACGCGCTGCCGGACGGCGGCGCGATGGCGGCGGTGCAGGCCGGCGAAGCGGCCGTGCTGGACGCGATTGGCGCCGAGCCGGTGTCGATCGCCGCCCTGAACGGCCCGGAGGCGACGGTCATTTCCGGCGACGGTGCGGCGGTCGAGCGGGTGCTGGCGCGGCTGGAGGCGGGCGAGGTGCCGTTCCGGCGCCTGACCGTCAGCCACGCCTTCCACTCGGCCTGCATGGACCCGGTGCTGGACGAGCTGGAGCGGGCCGCCGGCGAGTGCGCCTGGACCGGGCCGCGCGTCCCGCTGCTGTCGAACCTGACCGGCGTGCCGGCCGGGCGCTTCGACGGCGCCTACTGGCGGGACCATGCGCGCCGGCCGGTGCGGTTCGCCGACGGCGTGGCGGCGATGGCCGGGCTCGGCTGCACGGTGTTCCTGGAGCTGGGGCCGCAGCCGGTGCTGACCGGTCTCGGCCGGCGTGTCGCCAGGGATGCCGCCTGGATCCCGACCCTGCGGCGCGACGCCGACGACGCGACCGCGGCGCTGGATGCGCTCGGCCGGCTGTTCACCGCCGGGGTCGACATCGACGGCCGCTCGGTCACCGCCGGACGCGGCGGCCGGATCGTGCGGCTGCCGACCTATCCGTTCGAGCGCCGGCGCTACTGGGTCGAGCCGGCCCCCGCCACGGCGCCGCGCCCGCCCCGCGCCGGGCATCCGCTGCTGGGGGCGCCGCGCCGCTCGCCGGGCCGGCGCCGGCAGTACGAGGCCGAGCTGTCGGTGGCCGCACTGCCCTGGCTGGCCGACCATGCGGTGCGCGGTGTGCCGACCGTGCCGGCGGCGGCGACCCTGGAGATGCTGGCCGCCGCGACGTCGCCCGAAGGCCCGGTGGCGGTCGAGGACGTGCGGTTCGGCGGCCTGCTCGGACTCGACGTGCCGCAGCTCGCGGTGACCGAGCGCGACGGCTCGACCCTGTCGGTCGAGGCGACGCCGCTCGACGGCGACGACTGGCGGCCGGTGGCTGAGGCGAGCGTGGCGGAACCGGGCGAGACGGAGCCCGTGGACCTGGACGATGTCCGTCGCCGTTGCCCGGACCCGGTCGACGTCGCCGGCTTCTACGACGCCTTCCCGGCCCAGGGACTGGCCTACGGCCCGGCGTTCCGGGCGGTCGCCGAGCTGTACCGGGGCGACGGCGAGGCGCTGGCCCGGCTGGTGCTGCCGGACGGGCTCGATCCCGCCGGCTTCCGCCTGCACCCGAGCCTGCTCGACGGCGCGTTCCAGAGCCTGGGCGCGGCGGCGCGCGGGATCGAGGTCGCCGGCGAGGGCCACCTGCCGGCCCGGCTCGACCGCATGGTCTGGACCGCCACGCCGGCCGGGCGCGAGCTGTGGGCCCGGACCCGGCTGCGGGCCGGCCGGGGCGGCGAGCTGATCGGCGACGTGACCCTGCTTGCCGAGGGTGGCGCCGTGATCGCCCGGGCCGACGGGCTGCGGCTGGTGCCGGCGCGCGAAACGGCGTCGCGGCCGGCGGCGGTGCATGACGTGGTGTGGCGCGAGGCGGCGGCGGATCGCGACAGGCCGGCGAGGATCGCGCTCGCCGGGGCGGCGTCGCAGGCCCTGGCGGATGCGCTGGCGGCGTCGGGCATTGCGGTCGCCGAGACGGCTGGGAGCCCCGAAGCCGTGATCTGGTCCGCGCCGGCGGACGGCGAACCGGCGGCGCTGTGCGCCGCGCTGACCGGTATCGCGCTCGACCTCGCCGGCCGTGACGCGCCGCCGCGCCTCGCGGTCGTCACGCTTGGTGCCGTGGCGGTGCCGGACGCCCCGACCCCGCCATCGGTCGGTCACGGCGCGCTGGCCGGCCTCGTCGCGACCATCGCGCGCGAGCATCCGGCGCTCGACCCGGTGCTGATCGACGCCGAGCCGGCGCGGGTGCCCGATGCCCTGCGATACGGCGGGCCGGTGCTGGCGGTGCGCGACGGCCGGGTCCTGGTGCGGACGATCGAGCCGCGCGCAGCCGCCGGCCCGGGGGCGGTGTTCGCCCTCGACCGGCCGGCGAGCGGGCGGCTTGCCGACCTGGCGCTGCGGTCGGCGGCGATGCCGCAGCCCGGCCCCGGCCAGGTGCGGATCGCGGTGACGGCGGCCGGGCTGAACTTCCGCGACGTGATGAACGCGCTCGGCACCTATCCGGGCGACGGCGGTCGGCCCGGCGGCGAGTGCGCCGGTCTCGTCGACGCGCTCGGCGACGGCGTCGACGGGCTGGCGATCGGCGACCGGGTGATGGCGGTCGCCCCCGGCTGCCACGCCAGCCACGTGGTCGCCGAGGCGCCGCTGGTGCTGCCGGTGCCGGCGGGCTGGAGCGACGAGCAGGCGGCGACCATGCCGACGGTGTTCCTGACAGCAGCCTGGGCGCTGCGGCGCGACGGCGCAGTCGGGCCGGGGCAGAGGGTGCTGGTGCACGCCGGTACCGGCGGGCTCGGTCTCGCCGCCATCCAGGTCGCCCGGGCCGCCGGGGCCGAGGTGCTGGCGACGGCGGGCAGCGACGAGAAGCGCGACTACCTGCGCGGCCTCGGCATCGCCTGCGTGTCGGACTCCCGGTCGCGGGCGTTCGTCGACGACGTGATGGCCCAGACCGGCGGCGAGGGCGTCGACATCGTCCTCAATTCGCTCAGCGGCGAGCTGATCGCTGGCGGCTTCGAGGTGCTGAAGCCCGGCGGCCGGTTCCTGGAGGCCGGCAAGGCCGGGATCTGGAGCGACGAGCAGGCCAAGGCGGCGCGGCCGGACGTGACCTGCCGACCGATTGCGCTCGACGCCGAGATCGTGCGCGATCCGGCGGCGGTCGGCGCGTTCTGGCGTGCGCTGATGGCCGAGTTCGCCGACGGCACTCTGCAGCCGTTGCCGGTCACGCCGTTCGCGATGACCGATGCCGAAGGCGCCTACCGCTTCATGCAGCAGGCCCGGCACATCGGCCGGATCGCGCTGACCCGCCGGTTCCTGCGCGGCAATGCCGCCTACCTAGTGACCGGCGGCACCGGCGGCGTCGGCCAGTCCGTCGCGCGCTGGCTGCTGGCGCGTGGGGCGGGCCAGGTGGTGCTGACGGCGCGGACCGCGCCCGGTCCGGCGGTGCTCGACCCGCTGCGACGCCTGGGCGACGTCCGGTTCGTTTCGGCGGACCTGTCGGAAGGTGCGCAGGTCGACGCCCTGGCGGCCGGCCTCGACCGGCCGCTGGCCGGGGTGTTTCACGCCGCCGGCGCGCTGGACGACGGCGTGTTGGAGCAGATGACGGAGGACCGGTTCCGCGCCGTCATGGCGGCCAAGCTCGACGGGGCGCAGGCGCTCGACCGGGCGACGCACGGGCTGCCGCTCGACTGCTTCGTGCTGTTCTCCTCGGCGGCCGGCGTGCTCGGCTCGGCCGGACAGGCCAACTACGCTGCCGCCAATGCCGGGCTCGACGCCCTGGCGCATCGCCGGCGGGCCGACGGGCTGCCGGCGCTCACCGTCGACTGGGGGGCGTGGCGCGGCGCCGGCATGGCGGCCGGCCGGGCCGGCCCGGCGATCGATCCGGAACAGGCGCTGGCGGCGCTGGAAGCACTCCTGGCCGACGGGACCGGCCAGGCGGTCGTGCTGGCGGAGGCGCTTTCCGTGGCCAGTACCGAACCCGAGGCCCCGTCGGCGCCGGCCCTGCGCGAACGCCTGGCGGCGACCGCCGAGACCGAGCGGCCGGCGGTGCTGCGCGAGGCGGTGCGCGAGCAGGTCGCGGCCATCCTGTCGCTGTCGGCCACCGGCATCGATGTCCGCCGCGCGCTGAACGAGTACGGTCTCGATTCGCTGATGGCGGTCGAGCTTCGCAACGCGCTGGCGGCGCTGTGCGGCGAGCGTCTGCCGGCCAGCCTGATCTTCGACTACCCGACGGTGCAGGCTCTGGCAGGCTTCCTGCTGGAGCGGATGGCCGGTGCGATCCCGATGCCAAACGCCGAACCGACGGACGACACGGCCGTGACGATCGACGATACGATGTCCGAGGAGGAACTCGCTCGGGCCCTGATGCTGGAGGTGGACCGTGCCGGATTCTGAGGCACCCGACCGGGACGCGGCGGCAGGCACGGCGCCCGTCGATACCGCCCTGCAGCTGCGCCGCGCGATCGCGGCGGTCGCCGGCATGCGCCAGAAGCTGGAGGCGGTCGAGGCGAAGGCGCGCGAGCCGATCGCCATCGTCGGCATGGCCTGCCGGTTCCCCGGCGCGCCGGACCTGGACAGCTACTGGCGGCTGCTCGACGAGGGCCGCGACGCGATCTCGGAGGTGCCGCGCGACCGCTGGGACATCGACGCCCTGTACGACCCGGACCCGGACGCCCCCGGCAAGATGAACAGCCGCTGGGGTGGCTTCGTCGACGACGTCGACCGGTTCGACGCCGGCTTCTTCGGAATCTCGCCGCGCGAGGCGGTCGGCATCGACCCGCAGCAGCGCCTGCTGCTGGAGACCGTCTGGCATGCGCTGGAGGACGCAGCCGTGCCGCCGGACGACCTGGAGGGCAGCCGCACCGGGGTCTATGTCGGCCTCAGCACCGCCGACTACGCCCAGGTGCTGGCCGACCGCGAGGACGGGGTCGACTGGATCGACGCCCATGCCAGCCTCGGCAACTCGGCGGCGGTGGCGGCCGGCCGGCTGTCCTACACCCTCGGGCTGCAGGGCCCGGCGATGGTGGTCGACACCGCCTGCTCGTCGTCGCTGGTGTCGGTTCACCTGGCGGTCCAGGCCCTGCGCAACGGCGAGATCGGCCTCGGCCTGGCCGCCGGGGTGAACCTGATCCTGAGCCCGGAGCTGACCATCGGCTTCAGCAAGGCGCGGATGATGGCGGCCGACGGCCGTTGCAAGACCCTCGACGCCGGGGCCGACGGCTATGTCCGCAGCGAGGGCTGCGGCGTGGTAGTGCTGAAGCGGCTGTCCGACGCGCTCGCGGACGGCGACTACATCCACGCCGTAGTGCTGGGCAGCGCGGTCAACCAGGACGGCCGCTCGAACGGCCTGACCGCGCCGAACGGGCCGGCCCAGGTGGCGGTGATCCGCGCCGCCCTGGAAAACGCCGGCATTCCGCCCGAGGCGGTGTCGTACCTGGAGATGCACGGCACCGGCACGCCGCTCGGCGACCCGATCGAGGCGCGGGCCCTGGCGACCGTGTTCGGCGAGGCGCACCGGCCCCATGTCGGCTCGGTGAAGACCAATATCGGCCACCTGGAGGCGGCGGCCGGGATGGCCGGGCTGATCAAGGTGGCCCTCGCGGTCGGGCGCGGCCGGATCCCGGCGCACCTGAACTTCCACACCCTCAACCCGCATATCGCGGCCGACGGTTTCCCGTTCGAGGTGCCGACCGCGACCGTCCCCTGGCAGCCGCAGCGCGGGCGGCGGATCGCCGGTGTCAGCTCGTTCGGGTTCTCGGGCACCAACGGCCACGTGATCGTCGCCGAGCCGCCGGAACCGGCGCCGCCGGCGGGCGTGACGCGGCCGGTCGAGGTGCTGGCCCTGTCGGCCCGCGATCTGGACGCGCTGGAGGACCTGCGCGGCGGGGTCGAGGCGATCCTGGGCGAGCCGGCCGTCGACCTGGAAGGCCTCGCCGCCACCCTGTCGGCCGGGCGCAGTCATCATCCGCACCGGCTGGCGGTGGCCGCCGCCGATCCGGCCGAGGCGCGCACGGCGTTGGCCGCGGCGACGCCGGAACGGGCGGCCGAGGCGCCGTCGGTCGGCTTCCTGTTCACCGGCCAGGGCTGCCAGTACCCGGGCATGGCGCGCGGGCTGATGGCCGAGCCGGCGTTCCGCGACGTGATCGAGCGCTGCACCGAGGCGCTGGGCGACCGCTTGGGCCGGCCGCTGTCGGCGCTGCTGGCCGACGACACCGCCGCGCTGGACAGCACCGCGCTGGTGCAGCCGCTGCTGTTCGCGGTCGAGGTCGCGACCGCCTCGCTGTGGCGGTCCTGGGGGGTCGAGCCGACGGTGGTGCTGGGCCACAGCGTCGGCGAGGTGGCGGCGGCCTGCGTCGCCGGCGCGATCTCGGTCGAGGACGGCATCGTCTTCATCGCCGAGCGCGGCCGGCTGATGCAGGAGCGCGGCGGGCTCGGCGGGATGGCCGCGGCACTTGCGCCCGAGGCAGAGGTCGCGCGCGTCATCGACGGCACCGGCGCGGTGATCGCCGCCCTGAACGGTCCGGCCAACACGGTGATCGCCGGCGACACGGTCGCGATGGCGCGGGCGGTCGCGGCGCTCGAGCGGGCCGGGGTGTCGGCCCAGAAGCTGGAGGTGGCGACCGCCTTCCACTCGCCGGTGCTGGATCCCTGCCTGGACGGCATCCAGCGGGCCGCCGACGCGGTCGAGTGGACGCCGATGCGGCTGCCGCTGGCCTCGAACCTGACCGGCGGCCTCGTCCAGCGCTTCGACTCCGACTACTGGCGGCGCCAGGCGCGTGGCGCGGTGCGCTTCGCCGACGGGCTGCGGACGGTACTCGACAAGGGCTGCCGGGTCCTGGTCGAGGTCGGGCCGCATCCGGTGCTCTCGACCCTCGGCCGCACGGTCGACGCCGAGGCCGTGTACCTGCCGAGCCTGCGGCGCGGCGGTGACGACCGACGCATGGTGGCCGAGGCCCTGGCGCGACTGTACGCGCTGGGCGCGCCGGTCGAATGGCAGGCCTATCGCGGTCCGGGCTGGCGGCGAGCGGCGGCCCCGCTCTACCCGTTCCGGCGCGAGCGCTACTGGCCGGAGCCGAAGGCCCAGTCGGCGGCCAGGTCGGTCGCCGGACCGCGGCGCCGGCTCGAGCACCCGCTGCTCGGCGCCCGCATCCCGTCGCCGATCGAGGCGACGCTGTACGAGGCCCGGCTCGACACCGGCACCATGCCGTTCCTGGCCGACCACATGGTGTTCGGCGAGGTGGTGGCGCCCGGGGCCATGCACGCCGTGCTCGGCATGGCGATGGCCGAGGCGCAGGGGTACGGGCCAGGGGGGCACGGGATCCCGGCGGTCGCCGACCTGGTGTTCGCCGAGCCGCTGATCGTGCCGGCCGACGGAGTCACCGTGCAGTGCGTTCTGGAGCCCGATGGCGGCTACACGGTCAACGGCCTGGACGAGAGCGACCACGTCGGGGGTGGCGAATGGGTCCCGCACGCCAGCGGCCGGATCGATCCTGAAGCCGGCCCCGTCCCCGACTCCCTCGACCTCGACGCGCTCCGCGAACGGCTGACCGCGGACGAGGCCGGGCCGGACCCGCTGTTCGGCATGCTCGGCGAGCGCGGCATCGTGCTGGGGCCGAGCTTCCGCGGCCTGCACGCGATCTGGCGCGGCGACGGCGAGGCGCTGGCCGAGATCGTCCGGCCGGCGGCGCTGGCCGAGACCGCCGCGAAGTTGCCGATCCATCCGGCGGTGCTGGACTCCTGCTTCCAGCTGCTCGGCGCCACCTTCGCCGGGGAAGGCACGTCCGGCGGCTTCCTGCCGCTGTCGATCGATCGGGTGCGGCTGTGGCGGCGACCGGGCGAGCGGTTCTACTGCCATGCCCGGATCGCCGACAGCGGCCCGAGCCGCGAGATCGCCGTCGGACATTTCGTGCTGACCGACGCGGACGGCACGGTGCTGGCGGCGGTCGACGGCCTGCAGATCAAGCGGGTCGCGGCCCCCGGCGCGCGCGACCCGGTGGCCGACTCCCTGCTGGTGGTCGACTGGGTGCCGGCGCCGGTCCCGGATCCGGACTGGGCCGATCCGGCTGCCCTGGTAGGGGCGGCGGTTGCCGAGGCGGAGACCCGCATCGCCGCGCTGCCGGCCTCGACCCTGGCCGACGACCTGGAGCGGCTGGCCGCGGCCTGCGCCCGCGACGCCCTGGTGGCGCTCGGCGCGCGGGCGGACAGCGACCCGGCGGCGCTCGGCGTCGACGAACGGCACGCCCGACTGTTCCGCCGACTGTCCGTGCTGGCCGCGGCGGCGGGCGAGGAGGACGGCTACATGATGGCGGCCCGGTTGCGGGCCGATCATCCCGACAACGAGCTGGAGGTCGAGCTGGTGGCGCGCTGCGGCGGCGGGTTGCCGGGCGTCCTGCGCGGCGAGGCAGATCCGCTGCAGCTGCTGTTCGCCGACGGTTCGTCGTCGATCTATGCCGCCGGCGGGTTGGCCGAGACCGCCAACGCGATGGCCGCCGCCGCGCTGCGGGCGGCGGCCGAGCGGCGCGGCGGCGGGCAGCCGCTGAGGGTTCTGGAAGTCGGCGCCGGGACCGGGGCGACGACCCGCGCGCTACTGTTGGCGCTGGAGGGCGTGGCCGCGGTCGACTACCGGTTCACCGACGTGTCGGCCGGCTTCCTGGCGTCGGCCGAGTCGGCGTTCGACGGGCGTTCCGGCATGCGGTTCGAGCTGCTCGACCTGGAACAGGACCCGGCTGGCCAGGGCTTTGCGACTGGCGGGGCCGACGTGGTGGTGGCGGCCAACGTGGTGCACGCCACCGCCGACCTGCGGCAGTCGCTGCGGCACATCCGGCAGGCGCTGGCGCCCGGCGGGCTGCTGCTGCTGGTCGAGAGCACGGCGCCGCAGTCCTGGTGGGACATCGTGTTCGGCTTGACCGAGGGCTGGTGGCGGTTCCAGGACACCGATCTCCGGCCGGATCACCCGCTGCTGCCGGCCGAGCGCTGGCAGGATGTACTCGCGGAGGAGGGTTTCGTCGGAATGCATGCGGCGGCCGCCGATGCCGAGGGCCGGCAGTCGGTGATCCTGGCGCGGGCGACCGCGGCCCGGCCGATCCTGGCGGTGCACGACGGCCGCGACGGCCCGGCGGCGGACCTCGCCGAGGCCCTGGCGGCGGCGTTGACCGAACGCGGGCACCCGGCCCGGGCGCTGGCGGCCAAGGCGGCGATGGGCGCGGTCGCCGCCGAGCCGGCCTCGATCGTCTACACCGGCGGCGTCGGGGCCGCCGACCAGCACCATCTCAAGGACGTGTTCGGGCTGACCCGGGCGATGGCCGAAGCCGGCCGCGACGGGTTGCTGCTGGTCACCCGCGGGGCGCAGACCGAAGACGCGTCCCTGGACGGCGTGGAGGGTGCCAGCCTTACCGGCTTCGGCCGGGTGGCGGCACTGGAGCTGCCGGAACTCGGCTGCCGACGGGTCGATCTCGATCCGGCCGCCGATCCGCTGGACGCGCTGCTGACGGAGGTGCTGGCCGGCGGCGGCGAGTCCGAAGTGGCCTGGCGCGACGGCGCCCGGCTGGCGGCCCGGCTGGTGCCGCACCCGCTCCCGGCCGCCGCGCCGGCGTTCGCGGCCGACGGGACCTACCTGGTGACCGGCGGGTTCGGCGGCCTCGGGCCGCTGCTGGCCGACTGGCTGCTGGAGCACGGGGCCGGATCGGTGGTGCTGACCGGCCGGCGCGAACCGGACGCGGCCACGGCGGCGCGGCTGGCCGGCCGCGGCTCGGCGCTGCAGGCACGGGTCGCCGATGTGGCGGACGAAGACGCAATGGCGGCGCTGCTGGCTGGGATCGACGGCGGCGACCGTCCGCTGAAGGGCGTATTCCACCTCGCCGGCAGCGTCGCCGACGGCGCCATCGTGGCGCAGTCCTGGGACGGCTTCGCCTCGGTGCTACGGGCCAAGGTCGACGGCGCGCGGATCCTCGACCGGCTGACCCGCGACCGCCTGACTGGGGGCCGGGCGCTCGACCACTTCGTGCTGTTCTCGACCTCGGCCTCGCTGATCGGCAACCTCGGCCAGGCGAACCATGCCGCCGCCAACGCCTATCTGGACGCGCTGGCGCGGGCGCGGCGGGCGGCGGGGCTGCCGGGGCTCAGCGTCAACTGGGGCGCCTGGGGCGAGGTTGGCGCGGTGGTCGCGGGCGCCTATTCCGAGGACATGGCGGGCCGCGGCGTGCGGCCGATCGACCCGCGCGACGGCCTCGACGGACTGGCCCGCGCGATGGCCGGCGACCGCAGCCAGATCGGCTTCGTCGATCTCGACTGGCCGGCCTTCCTGGCGGGCTACGGCGAGGCGGTCCCGGCCTATCTGGAGCGGTTCCGGCCGACGGCCTTGCGCAAGCCGAAGCGGGCAGCCTCAGCGCCCGCCCGCCCGTCCGCTACCGACATCCCGGCCCGGCTGACGCAGGCCAAGCCGGAGGCGCGACGGGCGCTGCTGGGTGAGCTGCTACTGGCCGAGGCCGCGGCGGTGCTGGGGGTCGGCGATCCCACCCGGATCGACCCGACCCAGGCGTTGAACGAGCTCGGCCTCGACTCGCTGCTGGCGCTGGAGCTGCGCAACCGGCTGTCGGCTGCGCTCGGGACGACCCAGCCGGCGACCCTGCTGTTCAACTACCCGAGCGTCGCGGCCCTGGCCGAGCACTTCGCGACCGAGCTGCTGGACGCCTCGCCGGCCGCCGCCCCGGCCCCGGAACGCGCGCCGGAGCCGACCTACGACGCCGAGATCGGCACGATGTCCGACGACGAGATCGAGGCGCTGATCGACGCCGAGCTGGCCAATCTCGGAGGCGGCTGATGCACGGCACGGCCGACAGCGCGGGCGGCTCGAAGGCGGCGGTGGCACGGGCCAAGGCGGCACTGGCGGCCGGTGACCATGCCGGCGCCTTCGCCGAGCTACGGGCCGCGATCCGCCCGCAGGACGACTTCACCGAGCAGGCGCGGATCGCGCGCGCCTTCGCCAAGGTCGATGCCGACGCCCTCGACCTCCGGCCGCTGAAGGTCGCGGTCCTGGCCGGCAGCACGGTCGACCATCTGGCGGACGTGCTGCGGTTCTGGCTGGCGGCGTCGGGCTTCGCCGCCGAGATCTACCTCGCCCCCTACGACACCGTGGCGCAGAGCGTGCTGGACCCGGCCAGCGGGCTGTACGGGTTCGCGCCGCAGGTGGTGTGGCTGTTCTCGACCCATCGCGACGTCGGGGCCGCGGTCGAGCCGGGAGCGTCGGCGGCCGAGGTCGAGGCGGCGGTGGACGCGGCGGTCGCCGAGCGCACGGCGCTGTGGCAGGCGTTGGCGGAGCGGTTGGACGCCCTGGTGCTGCAGAACAACGCCGACATCCCGGCCGACGACCCGTTCGGCAACCTGGCCGGCGCCGCGCCCTGGGGCCTGCGCACCGCCCTGCGGCTGTACAACGCCCGGCTGGTTGCCGCCGCACCGGCCGGCGTGACGGTGTTCGACCTGGACCACGTCGCCGGGCTGTGGGGCCGGGCGCGCTGGACCGACCCGCGCTACTGGCACCACTCCAAGCACGCGTTTGCGCTGGACGCGACCGGGACGGTTGCCGCCGCCGCGGCGCGGCTGCTGGCCGGTGCCATGGGCCTGGCCCGGAAGTGCCTGGTGCTGGATCTGGACAACACGCTGTGGGGCGGCGTGATCGGCGACGACGGGGTGGCCGGGATCGCGCTCGGCACCGGCGCCGACGGCGAGGCGTTCGTCGCCTTCCAGCGCCATGTGAAGGCGCTGAAGGAGCGCGGCGTGATCCTGGCGGTGGTCAGCAAGAACGAGGAGGCGGCCGCCCGGGCGCCGTTCGAGAGCCACCCGGACATGGTGCTGCGGCTCGACGACATCGCGGTGTTCCGGGCCAACTGGAGCAACAAGGCCGACAACATCCAGGATGTCGCCGAGACCCTGTCGATCGGCCTGGAGTCCCTGGTGTTCGTCGACGACAACCCGGCCGAGCGCGACCTGGTGCGCCGCGCCCTGCCGACGGTCGAGGTGATCGAGCTGCCGGAGGACCCGGCGTATTTCGTCGAGGCGCTGGCCCGGGCCGGCTGCTTCGAGGCTGTGGCGTTCTCGGTCGAGGACCGCCGGCGCGCCGGCTACTACGCCGACAACGCGAAGCGGGTGGAGCTGAAGCGCGCCACGGTCGACATGGACGGCTACCTGGGCGGGCTGGCGATGGTCGCGACGGTCGGCGGGGTCGACGCCTTCCACCTGCCGCGCATCGCCCAGCTGATCAACAAGTCGAATCAGTTCCACCTGACCGGCACCCGGCTGACCGAGCGCGAGGTCGAGCGGCTTGCGAGCGCCGGCGACACCGAGGTGTTCCACGTCCGGCTGGCCGACCGGTTCGGCGACAACGGCCTGATCGCGGTGCTGATCCTGCGCCGGGACGGCGAGGATTTGCACGTCGACACCTGGGCGATGAGCTGCCGGGTGCTCGGCCGCACGGTCGAGGAATTCATCGCGAACGAGATCCTGGCGCGGGCCCGGCGGCGCGGCTGCCGGAGCGTGGTCGGGCGCTACGTGAAGTCGCCGAAGAACGCGCTGGTCGCCGGGCTGTACGACCGGCTCGGCTTCGTGCCGCTGGACGGCGACGAGGACGAGCGGCGCTGGTCGCTGGCGATCGCCGACCGGCCGGACGGCTGGAAGACCCATGTGCGGGTCGAGACACAGGAGACGATGAAGGCATGACGGTGCAGGACGACATCACGGCGCGGCTGACCGAGGTGTTCCGCGACGTGTTCGACGACGACGAGCTGACGGTGTTCCCGGCGATGACCGCCAAGGACGTCGACGAGTGGGACTCGCTGATGCACATCACCCTGGTGCTGGCGGTCGAGAAGGAGTTCGCCGTCAAGCTGAACGCCGCCGAGGTCGGCAAGCTCGAGAACGTCGGCCAGATGGTCGAGCTGCTGGCCCGCAAGGCAGCCTGAGACCCGGAGGCGTGGCATGGACCGCCTGCTCAGCCCCAACGAGGCCAAGTTCTGGCTGATGGACTGGGGTGCGGCGATGAACACGGTGGTCGTCACCCGCACCGCCGGCCGGACCGACCCGGCGGCGCTGACGGGCACCGGCTTCGCCGTGCCGGTGGTGGTGCTGGACCGCCACCAGCGGCCGCGCTGGGCGGCGAGCGACGCGGCCGGCTCGATCGAGGAGGTGGCGGCAGCGGATGGGGCGGACTGGCTCGGCGTGGCCGAGCGGCTGCTCGACCGGCGGGTCGGCACCGACGGGCACCCGCCCTGGCACGCCACGGTGCTGCAGCACGGCGACGCGTCGACGGTGGTGCTCGCGGTCAACCACGCGGTCGCCGACTACCGCACCGGCCAGTGGCTGGCCGACCACCTGCTGGCCGGAACGCACCCCGGCGAGATCGCGCCGGCCTGCGAGGAGGTGCTGCCGTCGAAGCTGTACGGCGGCGAGGACTCCCTGGACCTGGTCGAGGAGTGGTGGCTGGCCCGCGCCAGCGCCCGCTGGGAGGCGATCGGCCTGGACCGGCTGGCCTCGGTGCTGCCGGTGCCGAGCCGCAGCCGGCTCGACGCGGTGCGGCTGTCGGAGGACGACACCGCCGCCCTGCAGGCCCGGATCGAGGACGAGGGCGCCTCGCTGAACGGCGCCGTGGCGATCGCCCTGCGCGACCTCGCGGGTACCGACCGGGTGGCGCATGCCGTCGACATGAGCCGGTTCGTCCGCCCGCCGCTGCCGCAGGCGCCCGGTGTCGCGGTCTCGCACGTGTTCGCGGAGAACCCGGCCGACGACGATTTCTGGGAGGCGGCGCGCGGCGTGCGCGGCGCGATCTTCGAGCGCATCCAGGCCGGCGAGGCCGGCGACGCCCTGCTGATCCTGCCGCGTGCCCTGCTGCGCGAGGGCAGCGCCTTCGTGTCGGAGCCGTCGGCGGTGACCATTAGCGGCTTTCCGACCTGGCGCCGACCCGAGGACGTCGGCGACGGCCACCCCATGCAGATCGTGCTCAGCTCGGCCCGCGGCGGCGGCGACGTGGCGATGCTGACCTACGACGGCGCGCGGCTGCAGCTGATCGGGTGTTCGCCGGAGGATGGGGCGGGGGTGGATCTGGAGGGGCTGGCAGGCCGGCTGGTGGCAGCGGTCTAGCTGTGACCTCTCAATAGGTTGTCCATCCGGCCCTGACCGATGAAGCTGAAGTTGCTGACACTTTAGCGAACTTCGGGGGGCCGAATGGACATGCACCAGAATGCCCGGTTGACGCC
>Ga0070728_10000190_pt1 | contig 141429 bp, 147 predicted proteins | sample tdDd471_FD_66723 | JGI IMG/M metagenome (GOLD analysis project Ga0070728, IMG submission 66723) | Marine sediment microbial communities from the Atlantic coast under amendment with organic carbon and nitrate - tdDd47.1 | ecosystem: Environmental > Aquatic > Marine > Coastal > Sediment... | reverse complement strand
GCTCCATGTCTGTTGTTCTGTTCCCATTTCTATGCTGTTGCGAAGCCCGCCTTTTTTATGGAAATAATTTGAAATCCTTATAGTCAGTAAAAGGGTTTTTGATTCAGGGCGGTATGATGCTGTTCGGGGCTGGTATAGGGGCATCATCTTATTACGGCTTATCCCGACTGTACCATTTGCAAAAAGCATGGTTGAGTCTGCCCAGAATTCATAGGCGGTCTCCTGTTGTCTGATACTGAAGGCTGTCTTTTTAATTCCCGGGGGTAGTATAATTTTCAGACGAAACGTAGCGTGTCCCTGACCTGGCAGCTCCCTGCCGTTAAGCCTGTAACCGTTCCATACTGACGGGAGTGTCATGAAACCTGAGGGTTGTAACTTTATTTTTGAAGAAAAATCTTTCGGGGTCAGGAGTTTTTTCCAGTAAAATTCCCACTGGCCGTTGAGTTTCACCGGGCCGTCTTTCTCAAAGTTCCACGATGAGAGATCGACAACTCCCTTTACTGCATTTGCGTTAGCAGAATCAAAGGCAAAAAGATCAGAGAGAGGTGTCATGAGTAGAAGGGCCAGGACCATCCTTAAAATGTTTTGATGGCTGATTAACGAAAATTTCAAAAAGATCTCTCCTGTTTTAAAAAATATAAGATAGTATAAACTAAAAAACCGACAATGGCAAGTTGTATTTTTGCTGAATGACAGGAGCTTTTTATGTTTAAAAAAGAGTTGACCCTAAGTGTAAAATGCACCAGTTTAAAAAAAAATATCAGGGGGAATGTGTGAAAAGATATGCGGCAGTTTTTTTTATGGTACTTTTAGCCTTTGGTGTTGTTTCATGTGATGATTCCAACAGCAAAAGTGAATTTGAACTACTTGGTACATGGATCTGGACTAAAACCACGGAACCCCAGTATAACGAAAAGATCATCATCCTTAATGAGGGAACAATGCTCATTGGTCGTGATGCCGGTAAGGATGGTTATTATGAAGGTTGGGCCAACTTTACCATTATGGAATATAATGAAGACAACAATTATTTACGAGCACGGTGTACCTATACAAACCCTGTTTATGATAGTATCTGGTCTACTGATCCTGATATGCATTATTTCACCTATGGCATCGTGAGTGACGAGCTTTACTATAAGAAAGGCAGCGGGCCAGATTATCCTGACGCACCGACTACGGCTGATTTCGGGCCCTATGCCAAACAACCCCCTGCAAAGTAAACCGGTATGCTTAAATTACAGGAGCTTACAATGAAAGACCAGAAACCGACCACAAGTACTCCTGTAAAAGAACTGACCATCCGGGCCATTGTCCTCGGAGTGATCCTCGCCGCGGCAATGACCGCGGCAAACACCTACCTTGGATTATACGCCGGAATGACCGTATCGGCATCAATTCCTGCCGCGGTTATTTCCATGGCCATCATGCGGGGCATGCTTCGCACCGGATCGGTGCTTGAAAATAATATTGTTCAGACCATGGCGAGTGCCGGAGAGTCTCTTGCCGCCGGCATTATCTTTACCGTGCCGGCCCTGGTCATCATCGGTGTCTGGCAGGATTTCAGGTTCTGGCCCACGACGCTGATTGCCTTTACCGGCGGGCTTCTCGGTATTATTTTTATGATTCCCCTGCGGCGGGTTCTCATTGTTGAAGACGAAACCCTCACCTATCCTGAGGGCGTCGCCTGCGCCGAGGTGCTCCAGGCGGGGGAGAGGGGCGGCTCGTCACTTCACCTTATCTTAAAGGGTCTCGGCATCGGCGGACTGGTCAAGTTTTTAACCACCGGTGTGAAAATGCTCAAGGGCACTGTTGAGGGAGCTGCTGCCGCGGGCAACCGGATCTTTTTTTTCGGCATCGATATCTCTCCCGCCATGATCGGCGTCGGTTATATCATCGGCTTTAAAATTTCACTGATGGTGTTTCTCGGCAGCGCCCTGGCGTGGATGGTGACTATCCCGTTTATGGGCATTCCTGAGGGGTTTACTGCTTCTTCGCCCCTTGATACGGCATGGCATCTCTGGAAAAACCATGTTCGCTATATCGGTGTGGGCGCCATGGTGGTGGGGGGACTCTGGTCTATCGTCTCGGTTCGCTCGGGAATCGCCAGCGGTTTAAAGGGCCTGGTGCGGGCCGCGGACCATCATAAAAAAGATATGGGTGAGGAAGTGAAGGCCACGGACCGGGATCTTTCGATCTATTCAATGGGGCTGGTCTTTTTTGCGACCCTGGTCTGCATGACGGGACTCTATGAATACCTGACAGGAAACTGGGGACTCTCCCTGGTCACCGCCGCGGCAATGGCTGTGGCAGCCTTCTTTTTTGTTGCCGTCTCAAGCTACATCGTCGGCATGGTGGGAAGTACCAATAATCCTGTTTCCGGCATGACCATCAGCGCCCTTCTCGGTGTATCGGCACTTTTTCTTATCCTTGGCTGGAAGGGAGATTCGGCAATTCTTGCAACTCTCGGTGTGGCAGGGGTCGTCTGCTGCGCCGCGAGCTCAGCGGGAGACGTGTCCCAGGATCTCAAGACCGGTCACATTGTAGGGGCAACTCCCCGGAACCAGCAGATCGCCCAGATTATTGGTGTCGGGGCAGCTGCCGGTATCGTCGCCCCGGTGTTGACCCTGCTTCATGGGGCCTACGGCATCGGCACGGGCCTCAAGGCCCCCCAGGCAACCCTCTTTGCCAGCCTGACTGATGCGGTTTTCGGCAGCGGCTCGATTCCCCGGAGCATGGTTCTCGCGGGTATCGTCACAGGATGCCTGATCATTATTATTGACCTTGTGCTGAAGCGCCGCGGTTTCACCTTCGGGATGCCGGTGATGCCGGTTGCCGTGGGGATTTATCTTCCTTTAACTCTTATTGTGCCTATGCTGTTAGGCGGAGTAATTCGTTGGTACATTGACAGAAAAGAATCCTCCACGCCTGAGGGAGAAGACCGGGGTACCCTGATCGCCTCAGGGATGATTGCCGGAGAGGCGTTGATGGGCATAATGCTAGCGGTAGTGATTATAATGAAGATTGATCTTTCGGTTTCTGTCAGTGCGGTTCTGTCGGTTGTTTTATCTCTCGGAGTCGTTCTCCTGACGGGGCTTTATCTTTTGAAAAGAGACTGATGTACGGTTTATTTTATATAGTGAGGGGGGGCGACCGCAGGCAGCCCCCCCTCACTATATAAAGACCAATACTTTTTCTTGAATCACCTTCTATCTGTGGCTACCTTAAGTTGAAGAGAGTGACAGCCATGAAGAATGGATGCAATCATATAGACCGGCGGCGGAATGAACGGAGATCCCTCCTGCGCCGCTATAGAGACCGCCGGAGCAGAAACAAAAACCGCATCAGCTTTGAGCGGCGCGGCTTTGACCGGCGTCTCTTTGACCGGCGCAAACTCAGGTTTATCGATGAAAATTACTGAGTTTTTTCTTTACCATCTTCCTTATTAACTTCTTTTTCAGGAATGTGCTCGGTTTCTTCTTTTTCTTTGACTTGCCTCCCATTATTAAAAAGGCGCTTTAGTACTGTTTTTTTCTCTTCGAAATCAGGGCCGAAACTGATATCCCTCAGTTCGCAGCTCTGAGCCCTTCGGTTATAGTGAAAATAAAGGTAGAGAAGGTAGTGCTGGTTGTCGCTCCGGTCTTTCATTTTGAGAAAAATTGTAAAATGTTCAGGGGAGCGGTAAAACCAGGTGCGCATAATGTCAATGCTGTTGACACGGCAGTCCTGAAGAAAGATGCCGAAGCGGTCAATCAGCCGGGCACCGGAGGATTTTTTGCCAATATTGAGCCTGATGAGATGGCCGATGGCCTCCCGATGGTGAGGATTATCCCTGGTTATGACAGAGAGCATTCTTTCATTATTTTTTTTCAGCTGTTTTTCAGAAATTGCCCCCTTCACAGGCTCCAGGGCGGTAAAAAGACAACAAATGGCTGTAATTGCAACAAGAGACTTTTTCTTCATGGCAAACCGTCCGATAAAATAAGAGAAGTGTCCCGTCTGTAACGTACGTACCGGGCATGATAAAATATTATGAAAAGAATTACCGGAAAATTAACAATAGGCCTGCTTCTGATCCTGGCACTCCTTCCTTTTACATTTATCGTCCTGGGGTACCATGATGCCTATCAAATTATTGGCAAAAAGCTCGAATATAAGCCGCGCCTGGCAACCCGTATTTATGATGTCAGGGGGGAAGTTGTGGCAGAGCTCTTTGATGAAAACCGCCGCTATGTCCCTTTGAAAAAGATTCCCCCCCATGTTCGGGGGGCCTTTGTTGCTGCAGAGGATAAAAGCTTTTACAGCCACCAGGGCTTTGATGTCTTTTCGATTCTCCGGGCCCTTGTTATTGATGTGGTCAGAGGTGAGATTCGCCAGGGGGGAAGTACCATTACCCAGCAGCTGGCCAAGCAGCTCTACACGGGAAGCCGGCGTACGGTAAAACGAAAGGTCGTTGAGCTCTTTATTGCCCGGGAGCTTGAAAAGCGTTATTCAAAGGAAGAAATACTGGAACGCTACCTGAATCATATTTATTTCGGCCACGGTGTCTACGGTATTGCAGCAGCCTCGCAGTTTTATTTCAAAATGAAGCCTGAACAGCTCGGTTACGGGGAGTCAGCCTTACTGGCGTCGCTTCCATCGGCACCGGCCCGCTATTCGCCTATGAAGCATCCGGCGGCGGCCATGGACCGGTCCCGTCAAATCATTACCGCCATGGCGGGGGAGGGGCTTCTCTCCCGGGAAGAAGCGGGAATGTACTATGTTGCCTTCTGGAAGCGGTACCATGGCGATATGATGCTTAGAGCCCCCAGTGCATCGGTCCACGGAGAGCTTTCAGACAAGGCCCCTTATTTCACCGATTATATACGAAAAATTCTCATCGCTAACTATGGTGAAGAACGAGTCTACACCGGGGGCCTTGAAGTTTATACGACTCTCGATTTGCGAATGCAGAAGGAGGCCCGCAGTGCGGTGCGGGAAGCGGTGCGAAAGCAACGCATCATTGCCGAGAGGCATAACCGGTATCTCCTGCGGCGTCTTGACCGTTACATGGTGCAGAGCAGGCTGCCGAAGAAGATGAGAAAAAAATACGGCGATAAACTTTTAACTTCCTTTTACGGGAAACTCCAGGGGGACATGCTCGACAGCCTGACCCTGGCGGCGGGATTCTTCGGAAGTCCCGGGATGACGGATATTTTTGATTCTATCAACAAAGCCCTTTCATCGATTCACCGGGACACCCAGGTACAGGGTTCACTGGTTGCCGTTGATCCGATGAGCGGGGGGATACGGGCAATGATCGGGGGCTATGAGTATGAGCCCAATGATCAGCTCAACCGGGCCTACCAGGCGCGCCGCCAGCCCGGGTCATCCTTTAAGGTCTATGTCTACGGGGCGGGAGTCGAGGAAAAAAAGATTACCCCGGCAACGGCTTTCATGGATCTTCCTGTTATTTTTAAAGAAAGAAAAAAGACCTGGGCTCCGTCGAACTATGAGAAAAAATTTCGCGGCAGGGTACTGGCCCGGAGAGCCCTGGCTGCTTCGCTCAATATTACCTCCGTTAAAGCCTATGAAATGCTGGGAGGAAAGCGAATTGTTTCCTTTGCCTCGAAGATGACCGGGGTGCCTGAAAAGCGTTTCGAGGTCGACCCGACCCTGGCCCTGGGAACCTCAGAGCTGACTCCCCTTGAGATGGCTGCCGGTATGGCGGTCTATGCGGGTAACGGTATGGGGCGTAAACCCTACGGCATCATTCGTATTAAAAGTCCCGGGGGTAAAATTATCTACAGTATCGGTAACCGTCAAAAGGCAAAAAGAATTATTTCAAAGGAAGTCGCCTTTCTGATGACCAGCATGCTCCGGGGTGTTGTCGATCACGGCACGGCAGTGGGTGCTGTCCGGTCCCGTGCCGGATTCAAAGGCGTTGCCGCAGGTAAAACCGGAACCAATACCCGGTACCGGGATGCCTGGTTTGCTGGATACACACCTGATTGTGCCGCAGTCGTCTGGTTCGGCTGCAATAATCCAAAGTTCAGTCTCGGTAAAGGGCAGGGGGGCTCCCAGGTTGCCGCTCCTGTCTGGGGGACCTTTATGAAAAAGACCGCGGGCTTTCGAAGGGGAACAAAACACTTCCCCCAAAAACCCCCGGGAATTATTGCGCTTTCGGTGTGTAAAAAAACCGGCCTGCGTCCTGTCTCGAGCTGTCCCCGGAAAAGAGAATATTTTATAAAGGGTACGGCACCGAAAGAAACCTGTGACGGGGATCATAGTGAAATGATGTCTGTCTTTGACCTGGCTAAAAAAAGAAAAGGGAGCCTTCTGGATAAGGAACGAAAGAAATTGAAGAATACTCGAAAAGAAAAGCCAAGAAAGAAAAAGACCTCAGGGGATTATGAGGTGGAAGAATTCAAGTTCCAATAGCGATCTTGTTGCTCCCGCCCTCCACCCCCCCCCCGGAGGGGGGCTGGAAGATATTTTTTGCATGTATTGGAAGTCCCCCTTTGGGGGATTTAGGGGGCGGCGGGCTTAATGTAGTTGTTGACTACGCGGAATGAGTACTGAAATAAGGAGATAAATGCATCATGGTAGTGGATACCCGGAAAAATATGAAGATTACCTGTACCGCCTGCAGCAGCAAATACAGCCTGAGCCGTGAGCAGATCGATGCGCTCCCTTTTTCTGTGATGGACTGTAGTACCTGCAGGCAGCGTATAAAAATAATAATCTGTCCCGATTGTTCTTCCTGCTATACAGTGTCCTTTGCCGGGGTGGCGAGCCCCCGCTATATGATGAACTGCAAGCGCTGCGGTCGAAGCTTTGTTGTGGTTTTTCCTACAGACCAGCGTGGTTCTTCCGCCCTGAAGGATCCTCTGCCCGGTCAGTCCATTGAGAAAAAAGTCCCGCCGGCACCGGAAAGGAGTGGTCGGAATATACAGAGAACACGTATCGAAAAGCCATCTCATGCTCCCCGCAGCCCCTTTATCTCTAAGGTTGAAAAGAAGTCTCCTCCCGGGATTGCTGCGTCACCGCAGCAACGAGACAATAATCAGAGAGGCTCAGAGCCTTCACTTCCCGGAAATTTTGAGGTGGCAGAGGTTCTGGCAGCGGTGACCGGCGCCTTTTCTCTTTCCCGAACCGGGGCGGCCTTTGCCGGTATATTAACAATGATGATCAGTCTCGGACTTATGAAAAGTATGGGCTCCCTGCTTCAGAGGGTACCTCTCCTCGGGGGGCTCTGGCCCTGGCTTACGGCGGGAGTAATATTTTTCATCTATACTGTTGCTGCCTCGGGAATGGCCCTGGCTTCCTTTGAAGAGATGTTTTTTAAGCGCTCTCTTTCCTTTGGTGCTATGACTGCCTTTATGACCCGAAGCGCCCCTTCACTGTTCGGCGCAAGTCTCCTGGTGCTGATTATGGCCGAAGCAGCGCTTCTTCTTTTCGGGCTGATTCCCGTGGTGGGCCCGCTCCTTTTTGCCCTGCTTTTTCTTCCGGTATACGGTCTTTCCCTGGGGGCGGTGCTTCTTGTGTCGGTAGGGTTCTGGTTCTACCCACCCCTTGTTGCGCACCGGAAAAGCGGCGTCGGGGAAAATGTACGTAATATTTTTGATTTCATCAAGAAGCATAACCTGAAGCTTATTATCGTTATTCCGATACTGGCAGTTCTTTCGGCTGTTATTGTTATGGTTCTTTTACTGCTTCACCAGGGGGCCCTGATGGTATCAGCTCACCTGGCAGCGGGTATCATGGGGCCTGATCTTGCCCCGGTTCTCTCTTCGGTTCCCCTTTCGCTCCAGTCGCTTTCAGATTTTGCCGGAATGGCCCGGGCTGCCGGGGGTTACGGAATGTATCTCGGTTCCCTTCTCTCATCAGCCAGTATCGGGGGCATGCTCCTCGGTCTTGTCATGGCGGGAATTACCGCTCTGCTGGGAGCCATTGCCTTCTCTGCAGTATCGTCTCTTTCTACCTATGCCTATGTTGCCCTGGAACGGGGCTCTGACCCGGGGAACCGAAAAAAGATATTTCTTCTCCTGGTGATGATACTCTTTATGGTCATGCTGCTTCTCTTTCGTCGGCTTACCGGCCTGTGATTGCTCTAATAGAATGTTTATTAATTAAATAATTGATAATTCCAGTTGACGATTGATATTTTTTTTAGTACTTAGTTACTGGTTACAAAAATATAATAGAGCTCAAGGGAATGAATGGAAACCCCACTCATTCCCTTTAATGTTTAAACATTAAAAAAATTCTGGAATCATTTTGAGGGAGAAAAACATGAAAAAACTTATTGTTCTCATTGCGGCAGTCAGCCTGCTTTCTTTTTCAGCGGCAAAGGCTGATGCGACTACGATTGTATCAATTTCTGGAGGATACAACTTTGCTTCAGGGGATACTATTGATTATTTTGAAACCGTCTATTCAGATATTGATTTTGATAGAGGTGGCGGTGCTGTTCATTTTGATGTCTGGTTTGGAAGCAATACTTTGCAATTTGGTGGCGGAGTTGGATTTACAAGTCTTTTCAGAGTTTCTGACTGGCAGGATGAGACAGCTAATCCTTATTATGATAATCAGTTTATCAAGTGGGAGGCAACCTTTGCCTATATCCCTATATATGCCCAGATCCGATTTTTTCCCATGGGAGGACTGTATGTAGGGGCTCTTGCTGGTTATTACTACCCGGCAATTATTCAGACTATTACTGGGGCAGACGGTACTGAATATGAACCGACTACTGATACAGGTGAATCCGTATTTGGTGTTGGTCTGATGGTCGGTTACGAAGTGGCACTGGTTGACTTTCTCGTACTCGGTGTTCAGGTCCGCTATCAGGCAGTATTTGATGTTGATGATACGAACCACAATACGGCCCTCATGCTGACCGCAGGCGTAAAGTTTTAATAATATTTACCTGCATCTCAAAAACATGAAAGGCGACCTTGCCATAGGTCGCCTTTCATGTTTTTGTCGCCATTCTGACAAAAAAGGCAAAATCTCCAAATTGTTTTTTTTCCAAATAAATAACTTGTCAATTTAAAGCCCCCTGTAACTCTGGTAAAAAAAACAGGATTTACCAGGCTATGAAAAACTTTAAGTTCACGGATCACCTCTTTTTTCTTCCTTTTATGATTGCCCTGCTTATTCTCCTCGTAGTAAAGGGTGCGGCAGTAAAAAGCTCCTGGCTTATCGAAAAGGAGAATCTCAGGGATTTTACCATGACCGCATACTGCCCCGGTCCATGCTGTAACGGCCCCTGGGCGTATAAGACCGCTACGGGTAAAAACATGGGATACTACATCGGAAAGGGCATCCATATTGCTGCTACTGATCCGACTGTGATTCCCCGGGGAACCCGTTTTGTCTATCAGGGAAAGGAATATCTCGCTGTTGATGTCGGAAGCGCCATCAAGGGACGGCGCATTGACCTGCTCTTCTTCAGTCACGCCGAGACCGAACGCTTCGGGATTAAACACCACCAGGATGTAAAGATACTCAGGTAAAAGTAACAAGTTTCAAGGTACAAGTGTAAAGTTTTCACAAGGCTGCCAGTACTTTGATTACATCAGAAAATATCTTCAACCTGCATGCTCCCTTGTTCCTTGCCACTTTTGACTTGGAACTTTTATCCTTACATGAAAAGTTCTTGTCATAATTACATCAGACCCCTCTCCTGTATGTACCTCTTTTGAGGGGTAAGGAAGAGAAGGCTCCATCAGGCCTTTTTATTATAAATACACCTTAAGAAATACTCATCAGGAGTAAAACCATGAACGTAAAACAATTATTTGATCTCTCAGGGAAAACCGCAATAGTTACCGGCGGGGGACGCGGCATCGGAAATTTTATCGCAACGGGCCTTGCTGAAGCAGGGGCTGATGTTGTCATTGCATCACGAAAGCTCGAAAAACTTGAAGCCACAGCGGAAGAAATCTCAAAGCTCGGGGTTACCTGTAAAGCGGCAAAGTGCGATATGGCCAGCCAGGAAGACATAGATGGACTCGTTGATTTCACCATGAAGGAATTCGGGAAAGTTGATATCCTTGTCAATAATGCGGGAATAACCTGGGGTGCGCCGACCCTCGACTTCCCCCTTGATAAATGGGAAAAAGTTTTTGATGTGAACGTTAAGGGCCTCTGGATATTGAGCCAGAAGGTCGCCAATATCATGAAAGATCAGGGGGGCGGAAAGATGATAAATATCTCCTCGGTATACGGCTCCCGGGGGTCTCTTGAAATCGCTCATCCTGCCATTGCCTATAATTCATCAAAGGCAGCGGTTGAAATTCTTACCAAGAACCTGGCGGTGAAGCTTGCCCAGCATAAGATTCATGTTAACTGTATTGCTCCCGGTTTTTTCCGAACGGATATGATGGAATATATTTTTAAACCTGAAATGAAGGGGATTCTTGATGCGACTCTCGGTTTCATTCCCCTGCAGCGTGTTGGCGGAGAAGAAGATATGAAGGGGCTGGCTGTTTTTCTTTCCTCGCCGGCATCAGATTATATTACCGGAGCGGTAATCCCTGCTGATGGTGGTATTCTCGCTAAATAATAAAGTTATTTTTTAAAAAGGGTGTACGGGATTCCATACACCCTTTTTGAATTATTCCTGCTCAGGGTTTGTCGCAAGTATAAAGGGGAGCGATTTTGCAGTTGCTATAAATGATTCCAGGTCCTTTTGAGAAAAGGCCCTCATATTCTCAAGGAGTATCTCATAGGTGTGGATCTCGACATCTGAAACTGTTTTCTCGCCTTTTTTTTTCAAAGTGACAAAAATATTTCGTTTGTCTTCCGGGTCTTTTTTTCTTCCCACATAACCTTTTTGCTGCAGCCGGTCCACCACCCTGGTGGCAGTACTGATGGGAATATTAAGCTCTTCAGCCAGGCTTCCCATGCGGGCCGGTGAGTGTGACCGGAGAAACTGAAGGAGAAAAATATCCTGGTAAGAGAGACCGAACCTGTTTTCTTTCACCATTTCAAATTTGTAAATAGCCCTGAGTGCCTCAAAGAGGATCCTGTCGAGTTTTTCCCTGTCGAATGAATCTAGTTTCATCTGTTTCTCCACTTTTTAACTCATTGTCAGGGCTCTGTGTATAGGTGCCCCTGATTCTTCCATTTTGTTTTATTAACGTTATTTTTTTATTTAACAGGAACGGATGTTATTACTTTATATTACCTTATTTAATAAAAAATAGTGTTTCTTTTTTGTACAGTATTTTTCTTAAATTTGATCCGTTTCTACTGAAGAATGGTTTCAATGCCCTCCGGCAACTCTGTGTGTGATGTCAGGAGGAGTAGCCTTCCCGGATCTTTTCATATGCTTCTGCACGTTCCGGGTCATAGATACAGTAACGGTCTTTTCCCAGGGATTTTGCCTCGTAGAGGGCGTCATCCGCCTGATTCTGAAGTTCTTTGAACCGGTCTTCTATGGTTCCATCGTTTATTTCTTCAGGGCCGTCAAAGGTGTATGTAAAGTTTGATATTCCGGCACTCAGGGTAACAGAAAGTTCTTTGTCCCCTTCAGAAATTTTAGTCTCATGAATCAGCTGATAAATTTTTTCAATGAAACTTATAGCGCCATTGATAGACGTGGCAGGAAGAATAACATCAAATTCTTCGCCACCGAAACGTATGGCATAATCTGTCGGCCGTGATTTGCTTCGTATGACATCAGCAATAGCCACTAGAACACGGTCACCCGTATCGTGGCCGTACTTGTTGTTGAAAAGAGAAAAATCATCAATGTCAAAGCGGATAAAGCTGACACTGTAATTTACTGAATCAGTACCGAAGTATATTCGAGAGGCTGTTTTAATGATTTCAGTTAAATAGTCTTTTTTATATTTAAGGAGATTAGTCTTCTCATCGATATTTACTTTTTGTTCAAGAAGATGATACTTGTTGAGGAGAGCAAAATAATCGAGTTCTGACTTTCTGAGATGTTCTACAACTTCATCATTAATGGCATCATTTGCCATCAGGTGTGTCAGTATCTGAATATGCCTCAGTTGAAAGTCATCGAGCAGCTGTTCTTCCTCTTCTTTGTTCTTATTCATGTACAGATTCCGCTAAAATATTTACTAATAGGTATTATCGAGTCAGTTCCCACTGGCGTCAAGAAATAAAAGAAAGTAGGCCTCTGGATATTTTTTTGTAGTATTTATCAGGCAGGATTATTATACATTCAAAGTATCTGAATGCCGGCAAAAGAGAAAGGTTTTCCCGGTGCGTCAGGCTATTGTGGCATCCAGGGTACAGAGAACTATTTTATGAATATATTTAAAGGAAGTTATACTGCTGCGGCTTTATTTCTTGCCCTGATTCTCCAGGGCGGCATGCTCTATGGCGATGACAGTGGCAACGGTGCTTACCTTCCTGACGGAATATCTCTACACCTCAGCCAGAGAGCGGGAATACTCTATGGGGTCATGGGAGAGTATGTCTACAGCGGAGGGGAAAAAATAAGCGAGCTCAACTGGGACATGAAGCCCCTCTATATTTTTCAGTTCCTCGGGACTCTCAGTATTTATGAAAAGTACTATTTTTCGCTTCGTTACCGTTACGGAATTCCCTGGAAAAGCGGCAGTGTAACCGATACTGACTGGGATCTGCCGGTTCCCGGATCCATTACTTTTTCAAAACATGAGGGGGTTACGCTCCTTTACCACGAAATAGAAGGGGCTTTTAGCGCTACTTTGCTTTCCCGTCGCAGCATTATTGTAAGGGGCGGCCTCTCGTACCTGGTAATGGCCATGAAGGTTGAGGCGCGCAATGGTACGGTGTATGTCGATGGATCTCAGACTGATGCCTTGAATGGCCCTGTTATGAGATATTTTCAGGGCTACCAGATCGTTCCTTTTCGTGTCGATGTATTCTTCAGGCCTCTTTCAGCCCTTTCCGCGGGATTTTCCTTTGCTTATACACCTCTTCTATTCTGCAGTGCAACGGATATGCATTTTTTGAAGGATACCCAGTATGATGACCGGATCGACTGGGGACATTTTATTGAGGTATCCCTTGAAACTGCCTGGCATGTTACTACGAGGGTTGATCTTTTTATTGGGGGTCAATTTCGGTGGGTACCTCCGACTATGGGAGACAGCAGAAAAATAACCATAAGTACCGGCTTTAAGTATTCATGGACAAACAGCACTGCGGGGATTTCTCTTTTACAGGGATCTTTTTCCCTCGGGGCAACCCTGCATTTTAATTTTTCCGGGAGATAAGCTTCAGTAAATCTTCTTGCAGAAATTATTTAGTTATGATATTGTTAGTAGTATCATTAAGCGAAACAGGGAGTTGTTGATGAGGGAAGAAGACACATCAATTATCGTAATCGATGATGAGGATATGGTTCGTATTAACCTGGCTGATTTTCTTGAAGATGAAGGCTATCTGGTTGCCAAGGCCGCGAGTGGTGAAGAGGGTCTTCAGCTTGTAAATGAACGAAAATTTGATATAGCCATCGTTGATATGCGTCTTCCTGGTATAGACGGAAATACTTTTATCCTTGAGGCTCACAAGCTTCAGCCTGAATTACGCTACCTTATTCATACTGGTTCAGCCGATTATTCCCTTCCTGAAGATCTTCGATCTCTTGGTGTTTCCCAGGACCTGGTGTATTATAAGCCGGTTCATGACATGGAGCTGATCAAGAACAGTATTTCCCTGCTGCTTCAGAGATGAGGCCTGCCCTGGTGGAGCATGTTGCCCATATACTCTGTATCGATGATGAGCAGATGATTCGTCAAACTATCGGCGACTACCTGGTTGATGAGGGATACCAGGTCTCCCTTGCTGCTGATGGACGCGAGGGCCTTGAAAAATATTCTCATGATAAACCTGACCTGGTAATTGTTGATCTGCGAATGCCTCATGTTGACGGTTTTGAGGTAATCCGGGAGATAACTTCCTCTGATGCTGAAACACCTATAATTGTTGTTTCGGGAATGGGTGATATCGGAGACGCCCTTGAGGCAATTCGTCTCGGGGCATGGGATTACCTGACCAAGCCGATCGGTGATATGGGAATTCTTCAGATGGCTCTGAGCAACGGGCTTGAAAAGTCCCGCCTTTTGAAAGAAAATCGCCGCTATCGGTCCCGGCTTGAAAATCTGATAAAACAGAGAACCGATGAACTGACAAAAAGTGAAGAACGCTTCAGGCGTCTTGCTGAGAATGCCCACGATATTATTATCAGAATTTCTCTCCCCGATCTGGTTTTTCAATATGTCAATCCGGCTATCGAAGATATCACCGGTTATGGAAAGGATGAGTTTCTCAACGATTTTAACCTGATTTACCGTATTGTTCCTGAAAAATACCGGGAGACCCTTCGTCATTTTTTCGTAAACGCGGCCGCGGGGAAAGTTTCTGACAGCCTTGAGTATTTGATTCAAAGTCGTGACGGAAGTGAAAAGTGGATCCTTCAGCGTAATGTACTGGTTTATGAAGAGGGAGCCCCTGCGGCCCTGGAAATAATTGCTGGTGACATTACAGCCCGCAGGCATTCTGAAAAAGAAAAAGAAGTGCTTATTCACGATCTTGAAATGAAGAATGCTGAACTCGAACGCTTTACCTATACGGCATCTCATGACCTCCGCAGTCCCCTTGTAACTATTAAAGGTTTTATCGGCATGCTGAGGGATGATATCAGCAGCGGGGATATGGAAAATGTTGAGGAAGACCTCGATAGGATTGACGGGGCGGCGGAAAAAATGCATAACTTTTTGTCTGATCTTCTAGAGCTTTCACGGGTAGGTCGGGTCATCAATGAAAGCCGCCGGGCAGATCTGAGAGAGGTGATTGAATCGGTCAGGGAAATCCTTTTTGCTGCAATGAAAGAGAAACAGGCGGTTCTGAATGTGCCGGATAAACTTCCTTTTATATATGGAGATATTCCGCGGATAGAGGAAGTCTTTCAGAATCTCTTTGAGAATTCCCTGAAGTTCAGCCCTGAAAATGTCACCCCGGAAATTACCATTGAGGCTCAGAGCCTTGATGACTGTGTGGAAATCATTGTCAGGGATAACGGGAAGGGAATCACCCCTGAATATCATGAACGGGTCTTTGGTTTGTTTAATAAGCTGGATAAACAGAGTGATGGCACCGGTGTCGGTTTGGCCCTGATAAAGAGAATTATCGAGGTCCATGGCGGGGATATTCGTCTCGAATCAGTGTCTGGTGAGGGAGCTGCTTTTGTTTTTACTCTTCCTTTGCCTCCCGCAGAAGAGAGATGATTATTTGAAGTAGAGGGGGTCGCCGATGTCTTTTGCGGGAGAAGTGTGCGCCTTTAAAGAGCTTAAATTAATCCTGAATATTTGCACTATTATGAAAAAGACGGTTCACTAAAACTGCATTTCTGCCGACTAAAGAGTATAGGTCAATTAATCTGTTCATGGAGGAACAGGTGGCCGCTTGGAGGCAAGTATGGAGCGTCTCATGAAAATGGAGGATCGTGAGATAAAACCTGCAAAATTTGAAGAGACTGGCGACCGGGTTACAGAATACCGGAACCGCATCTCTGATGACGCATATCTTGACCACGCGATTTCAAAGATAGCAACGGATTTATCTCATTATCTGACAAAGTAATGCACATGCTGAAAGCGTAAATGTGCATGGTCTGTTCCTCTCCTTTTAAAGGAGAGGATTTAAATCCTCCGCAAAGAAAGAGTTCCGATGGTGCGGCAAAACTGATTTAGAGAGGCTGGGATTTTTATGGAACAGCAGTCGTTTTTCAGACTTCAGGAGAATAAAAATCTCAGAACCATTTTTTTTGTCTTTTTTGCCGGCGTCATCGGGCTCCTTCTTTATATCTTTCAATACTACCTCTGGACATTTTTATTTGCTCTCATTCTCTACCTGGCTCTTAAGCCCTTTCATGACTGGCTTGACGGACTGGTAAAAAGAAGATCACTCAGTGCCACACTGGTCATTCTTGCCCTGTTTCTCCTGGTGCTGATTCCTCTTTTTTTTATTCTTATTGCTCTTGCGGATCAAACCTATCATTTCTACCTTCTTGTGCAGACTAAAATTGAATCAGGCCTGCTGCAGGATGTTCAGCAGAGCCCCCTGGTAATAAATATTCTTCAATATTTTGATATAAAAGAGACTGAACTTCTTCAGAAGCTTACTGAAGTTGTCCAGAATACCGCCCTTTCCGCATTTAAAGGCGTTACGGGAATTCTTTCATTTCCGGTCAGTTTTGCAGTAAAATTCTTTTTTATGCTCTTGATGCTGTTTTTTCTTTTAAAAGACGGGCATAATCTCGGGAGCAGTGTCTATAAAATACTTCCTTTTCCCGATGACATTGAAAAAGATATCGTTGATCGCCTGAAAGAAGTGATCAAGGTACTCATGGCGGGAAATCTTCTTATAATGATTCTTCAGGGATTCCTGCTTGGCCTCGGGCTTGCAATTGCCGGTTTCAGGTCGCCTCTCCTCTGGGGAACCATGGCGGCGGTACTGAGTCTCATTCCCCTGGTGGGTACCACTTTTATCTGGATACCGGCGGTTTTATACCTGATTGCCGTCCAGTCATACCTGTGGGCGCTCTTTGTCGGCATCTGGTGTATGGCCTGGTACCTTCTTCTTGAGAACCTGGTAAAACCGGTGGTTTTCGGCGAAAGATTGAATTTTCATCCCGTGGTATTCTTCTTTTTGCTTCTTGGGAGTATTCAGGCTTTCAGTCTCCCCGGGGTCATTATCGGTCCCCTGCTTTTGACTCTCTTTTATTCATTGTGGGAAATCTACAAGCTTCTCGATGTCTATGATCTTGATCGGAAAAAGCGAAGTGAAGATTCTCCGGTCATAACTCCCTGAGTGAATAAACTTCCTTTACACCCTTCTTTTTTTAATCCCCCGTGATGGGGCTTTCAGGGGCCGTTGAATACAACAGGAACATCAGGAATAAAGCGCATACTGTAATGCTGTAGTCACTTCGGCATTTATTATTAATTTATTTGACAAATGGAAAAACCATTTCTTAATGTAAAATAACATAGAAATAGTTGTAACCAGTATACAGAAAAACCTGCTGTATGCCGGAGGAATTCATCATGTATGCGTAAGCACGTGAAGGATTCAATTGTTCTTTAACATATTCCGTTTTTAAACATTAGTCAGGGAGGCTTTATATGCCTGTTACCAGAAGAAACTTCCTGAAGCTGTCGGGGACGACAGCTGCCGGGGCATTTCTCGGTGGGACAACGTTTCTCACCGGATGCAAAACCGCTCCCAAGAAGCTCAAGGGGGCAACGGAATCAACAACCATCTGTCCCTATTGCGGCGTCGGGTGTGGTCTTGTTGTTTCAGCCAGAAATGGCAAAATTATTAACATGGAAGGGGATCCCGATCATCCAATTAACCGGGGAACTCTTTGCTCAAAGGGTAATGCAATCTACCAGGTTGCCCAGAATCCCATCAAGCGACGACTCGATAAGGTTCAATACCGAAAATCGGGCGGCACTGAATGGGAAGAAATTTCCTGGGACGTTGCCATCAAAAAGATGGCTCGTAGTATCAAGGACAGTCGTGATAAAACCTTCGTAGAAAAAGAAGGAGCTTACACTGTAAACAGGGCCGCTGGTCTTGTTGGTCTCGGTGGAGCCGCTCTTGATAACGAAGAGTGTTACGCCTGGACCAAGTTTGCACGAACCATTGGTATCTCATACCTCGAGCATCAGGCGCGTATTTGACACAGCGCCACAGTCGCCAGTTTGGCGAACACATTTGGCCGGGGTGCCATGACGAATCACTGGATTGATATCCAGCACGCGGACTTAATCATGATAATTGGTAGTAATGCTGCCGAGAATCATCCTGTCTCATTTAAGTATGTTCAGAAAGCACGTGACAAGGGTGGAAAACTGATCAGTGTTGACCCCCGTTTTACCAGGACTTCTTCACTGGCGGATATGTATGCGCCTCTTCGTCCCGGTACTGACATCGCTTTCATGAACGGTATTATTAACTACGCTCTTCAGAATGACCTTATTCAGAAGGAGTATGTTGTTGAGTATACCAATGCTTCACTGCTGATTGATCCTGGATTTAAATTCAATAACGGTCTTTTTTCCGGGTATGATGCAGGCAAGCGGGCTTATTCAAAAAAAGACAGCTGGAAATATCAGTTAGACGATAAGGGAATCCCGAAGCGGGATAAAACCCTTCAGGATCCTAACTGTGTCTATCAGCTGTTGAAAAAGCACATGTCCCGATACACACCTGCAAAGGTTTCTGCAATCACCGGGTGTCCAGAAGAAACCCTGCTGAAAATTGCAAAAATGTATGCTGCAACCTCTAAGAAAGACAAGGTTGCCACTATCATGTACGCCATGGGAACAACCCAGCACACTGTCGGTACTCAGAATATCCGTACCTATGCGATGCTGCAGCTTCTGATGGGTAACATCGGTATGGCCGGGGGCGGTATCAATGCTCTCCGAGGTGAGTCAAATGTTCAGGGTTCAACGGACCACTGTATTCTCTGGCATATTCTGCCCGGGTATCTCGGTATTCCGAAGACCAAAAAGGATGTTAACCTTGCCGCCTATATCAAAAATAATACACCTAAAACCAATGATCCGATGAGTGGTAACTGGTGGCAGCATAAGCCGAAGTATCTTGTCAGCCTTCTGAAGGCATGGTACGGCGATGCAGCTACGAAAGAAAACGATTACTGCTACGACTGGATTCCCAAGGCCAGTAAGCCCATGCCTCACATTGTTGTTTTTGAGGACATGTACAAGGGAATGCACGAAGGTGCTATTCTCATGGGAACCAACCCGAGTGTCGGTGGTCCCAACGCATTAAAAGAAACAAAGGCCCTCGAAAAGCTTAAGTGGCTTATCTGCGCTGATATCTGGGAAACTGATACTTCAATTTTCTGGAAGCGTAAAGGCGTTAATCCGAAGAATATCAAGACAGAAGTTTTCCTTCTGCCCATGGCTTCTTCAGTTGAGAAGGAAGGATCAGTTTCCAACTCTGGACGCTGGGCTCAGTGGCGTTATAAGGCTCAGAATCCTCCGGGACAGGCTATTCCTGACCTCGACCTTCTTGATAAGCTGATGGCTGAACTAAAAGCCCTCTATGCGAAAGAAGGCGGAACTTTTAAAGATCCGATTCTGAAGTCAAACTGGAACTTTAAGCATCATCCTTCAGATCGCGAATGTGATCCTGAGATTGTTGCTCAAGAAATCAACGGTTACACCTGGGAAAAGAATGCAACAACCGGTAAGCTTGTTAAGAACTTTACCAAGCTGAAGGCTGATGGTTCTACCGCCTGTGGTAACTGGCTCTATAGCGGAAGTTTTAACGGCGATGGAAACAACATGGCCCGCCGAAGCCAGAAAGACAAATCCGGAATGGGTATGTACCATGAATGGTCATGGTGCTGGCCGGTTAACCGAAGAATTATCTACAACAGGGCATCTGTTGATACCAAGGGGCAGCCCTGGAATCCGGAAAAGCCTGTTATTAAGTGGAACGGCTCCAAGTGGGTCGGCGATGTTCCTGATGGCGGATGGAAGCCTGGAACAAAGCATCCTTTCATCATGCTCCCTGAAGGTCTCGGTCGTCTTTTCGCCAAGGGTTTGGCAGACGGTCCTTTGCCTGAGCACTATGAGCCGATGGAAAGTCCCGCTACTAATATTATGAATACCCAGAAACTGAATCCTGCGGTTAAGATTCTTGACAGCGTAAAGGGTGAGTTTGGAACAAAAGCTCAATACCCCTATGTTGCTACTTCTTACCGGGTGACAGAACACTGGCAGGCAGGGGCGATGACTCGGAACCTGCCATGGCTTAATGAACTTGTCCCTGATATGTTCTGTGAAATAAGCCCCTCTCTTGCAAAAAAGAAGGGTATTAAGAACGGTGACAAGGTTTACATCAGGTCAAAAAGGGGAAAAATCGAAGCGCGTGCACTGGTTACTGACCGTGTTCAGCCATGGAATATTCATGGCAAGAAGGTCGAAATGGTCGGTATGGTATGGCACTTTGGCCATGGTTGTGCAGCCACCGGCGACTCCTGTAATAATCTGACACCACATATTGGTGACGCAAATACAATGATACCAGAGTTTAAAGCATTCCTGGTAGACATTGAGAAAGCGTAGGGAGGTACAGGATATGTCAAAAGCTTTTATAGTAGATACAACCAAATGTCAGGGATGCCGTGCTTGTCAGGTTGCCTGTAAGCAGTGGAATGGACTTCCAGGAGAAAAAACCGAGTTCTTTGCAGGACCCGAGTATACTAATCCTGCAAATCTTTCCGCCATTACATGGAACCATGTAAAGTTTTTTCCTCTCGACCGGAAAAATCCAGAGCGTCCCATATGGACCATTATGCATAAGAAATGCTATCACTGTACTGATGCAAACTGCATGATCGTATGTCCTGAAAAAGCTATCTCCAAGGTAGACGGATGGACAATAATTGATCAGAGCAAATGTATCGGCTGTGGTGCCTGTGAAAGCGAATGCGTTTACGGTGTGCCCCGGGTCAGCGATGTATCTCATACCAATGATGTTGGTGTGCAGATGGTTACTAAAGATAAATCTCACAAGTGTAACGCATGTACTGTTAACGAAAGGGATGTTCCAGCCTGTGTTAACACGTGTCCATCTTCTGCATTGCTTTATGGCGATCGAAATGCCATGATAGACTATGCGAAGGGCCGTGTTGCCGCGCTCAAGAGCGAATTCCCCAACGTCAGTATATACGGACTTGAGGAGTTTGGCGGCCTTAATGTGATTACCATACTTCGGGACAAACCTGGAAAATATGGTCTTCCTGTTGGGGACAAAGCTAAGCCCGTTGAGGTTACTCACCACGAAGCAATCAAAGATATGTACAGCCTTTTCAGTGCCGGTTCATTTGGTCTTCCTTCTCTCAAGAGAACAGCATACCGAATGGCGAAGTCAATGGCTTCACGAAAAGCGTAAGTATCTGTCACAGTATAAAAAAAGGCGCACCCCCCGGGGTGCGTTTTTTTTTGGCAAGGAAGTTTAAAGGCTCTGCATTTAAGTGAGTGTTCGTTTTAAAGTCTTATTGACATGCGGGAATATTAAAGTATTCTCAAGGAATACCTGTTTTTGTGAGGCGTTATGAAATATAAATATCCAACAAGAGGAAATAATTTTTCCCGCTTTTTAAGTAAACTTTTACTGAAGCTTATGGGATGGAAGATTACAGGTAAACTTCCTGATATTCCCAAATTTGTCATTACCGCTGCACCCCATACTTCCAATATGGATTTTTTAATAACATTATTAGGTTCTTTTTGCATAGGTGTACGTATGTCCTTAATGGTCAAAGCTTCGCTGATGCGGATTCCGGTACTTAAATATTTGATCAAATGGCTTGGAGGTATTCCTGTCGAAAGAGATAACGCAAGTGGTGTCGTCGGGCAGTCGGTTGAAGCTTTCAGAAACAGCGCAAAGTTAATCCTTGCTATCACCCCTGAAGGGACCAGAAGTAATGTGGCAACATGGAAAAGCGGGTTTTATCATATTGCTGTTTCTGCAAATGTTCCGATTGTTCCAGTGTATATTGATTATGGAAATAAAGTTCTGGGGGTTGCCCCGGAATTTAAAATTACCGGTCAAAAAGAAACTGACATTGCAAAAATGAAAAAATTCTACTCGCAGTTTAAAGGGAGGAATGCGTAAAAGTTATTTCTTAGCCTTTAATTACATTGATACTATCATCGTATTCTTAATGTCTTGACGGAATCACTGGATTGATGAAAAGAAGTAAGTATGGTGATACAAAAGATAACTACCTGGTTTTCTAAAGTTTTGAATTTCAGCCGCAACTATATCAGCCCTCCTGTCTTTTTCCCTGCTGCGGGGATAGTGGCATTAATTATTCTATTCGGGGCTTTCTGGACAAATTATGCTTCGGCTTTTTTCAGCCGCTTAGTGGAATATATTGGAAAGTATTTCGGGTGGTACTATATAGTGTCAGTCGGCTTTTTTTTAGTTTTTGTTATATGGCTTCTTTTCAGTAAATATGGGAAAATCCGTCTTGGGGAAGATGGCTCCAGGCCGGAGTTCAGCCGCTTCACCTGGTTTTCCATGCTTTTTTCTGCAGGCATGGGTATGGGGCTGGTCTTCTGGGGAGTTGCCGAGCCAATCATTCATTATATGAAACCCCCTATGGCGCCGGCAGGTACTGCTGCAGCCCTTGAAGAATCAATGCGTTTTACATTTTTTCACTGGGGACTTCATCCATGGGCAATTTATATAATTTTTGGTTTGGGAATTGCCTATTTTCATTTTAGACTGGGACTGCCTCTGGCTCCCCGTTCATTATTGTACCCCCTTATTGGAAAACGGTACAAGGGGGTGATCGGCCATGGAGTGGATGCTTTTTGTACTGTGGGGACCCTTTTGGGAGTTGCCACATCTCTCGGCCTGGGGGCAATGCAGATAAATTCCGGTTTCAAATCATTGACTGGTCTTTCCTATGGTGTAAACACTCAGGTAATCATAATTATAATTATTACCATTATTGCTACGATTTCAACTGTAACAGGAGTCAAGCGTGGTATAAAGTTTTTAAGTATTACCAATATATATATAGCATTACTTATGCTTTCCTTTGTTTTTATTTTTGGACCAACTCTTTTTCAGTTGAAGCTGTTTGTTTCTGCCACGGGAGATTATTTTCAAAATTTAATTCAAACGAGTTTTTGGATTGATACAAGAAAGGGGAATCCCTGGCAGGTAAACTGGACGGTTTTTTACTGGGGATGGTGGATTTCCTGGTCCCCCTTTGTCGGTATATTTATAGCTCGAATATCAAAGGGAAGAACTATCCGAGAGTTTATCGTTTCTGTTTTTCTTCTTCCAACCGGTGTCACCTTTATATGGCTTGCAGTCTTCGGTGGGACGGCGCTTAATATCGAGACTTTGAATAATGGAGTTTTGTCAGCAATAATTTCAGAAAATGTTTCAATGTCTCTTAACGTATTGCTTGCACAGCTTCCATTTGCGACAATAAGCCAATGGATAGGATTGGTGCTGATAATAGTTTTTTTTATAACCTCTTCGGATTCGGGGTCTCTTGTGAACGATATGGTAACCTCGGGGGGGAGCCCAAGCCCCCATCCACTGACACGTGTATTCTGGGGCCTCTCGGAAGGGGGTGCTGCAATAGTTTTACTCCTGGCAGGAGGATTAAAGGCTTTACAGGCGGCAGCTATTTCAGCAGGACTGCCTCTTAGTTTTCTTCTTATTGTGGCTTGTATCGGATTGGTTAAAGCTTTGAGAAAGGAGTCACCTGACTACCTTAAAGAATAAATACTAAAAATGTGATTGCCCCGACTGGCAAACAACCTGTATGCTGGTCTATCATGTTTCACAAAATAGAAAATTATATCACCTTCCGTGTCGAACGCTTTCTCCTGGGGGGAGCGGTAAATCAGCTGCTCTTCATTGCCTTTATTATGCTTCTGGTGTCTCTCTTCGCCGGCTTTACGGTTTATCTTCTCTATCCCGGTTCGGGAAATTTTTTCGATTCGGTCTGGTGGGCGTTTCTGAGACTCAGTGATCCAGGATATCTCGGTGATGATCAGGGGGTCATACGGCGTCTTGTGTCTACCTTTGTAACAATACTCGGGTACGTGCTTTTTATGGGCTCCCTGGTAGCCATTATGACCCAGTGGCTTAATGGCACCATAAAAAAACTGGAAATGGGCCTGACTCCGATCAGCCTTAAGGGCCATGTGGTTATCCTGGGCTGGACGAACCGGACTTCAATAATTGTAAAAGAGTTCCTGCTCTCTGAAGAACGGATGAACCGTTTTTTGCGAACCATTAAACGATCAAAACTGAAAATTGTTATTGTTGCCGATGAGGTGAACAGCGCGGTAATGCAGGAACTGAAAGATGAAATCGGCGATCTCTGGGAACCGGGAGTCGTTATTTTCAGGAGTGGTTCTCCCCTGCGGATTGATCACATCAAGCGCGCCGATATACTCAATGCAGGTATTGTCATTATTCCCGGGGCAAGTTTTGTCCATGGGGGAGCCGAGAACATGGACACCCGGAGCATTAAGGCGATGATGTCGATTCATCAATATGCCCGCCAGAAGGAAGAGTCCTCTCCCGACATCGTGACGGAGATCCTTGATTCTAAAAAAATGCCTGTGATAAAATCCCTCTACCATGGCCGTGTAGAAGTGGTTGCCAGTAATATAATAATCAGTAAAATTATGACCCAGAATATCAGGCACCATGGACTGGCGGTGGTTTATGATGAGCTTTTAAGCAACGCGGGTAATGAAATATATATTCGTGACTCAGGATCTTTTGCCGGTATGACTTTTAAAGCAGCAGGCAGCTGTTTTTCCCGGAGTGTTCTTATCGGTATCATTCCCCAGGGACTCCGGCCCGCGGCTGTAATGAATCCTGAATATAACACGGTGATATCCGAAACTGACCGGCTGGTAATGATTTCTGAAGAATTCAAAACAACTGAACCGCTGCAGCCAGGAGTTGATGACGGGACAGAAGAAAAAATCGAAATGATTGAGGCGGGGGCTGAAAAAAACAAAATGTCGAGAGTGCTCATTATCGGCTGGAGTTATAAAATGCCCTCGCTTATGAAAGAGCTGGGCAACCGGAAAAGCAACATTACGGCAATAGATAATTTTTCCGCCCTTGATGCTGATGAGCGGAAAAGTATCCTTGAACACCAGGGGACTCTTCCTGCGGATGTGCCGGTGCGGTTTCTGACCGGCAATTCGACCCATGAAGAGGATTCCCGGCAGCTCGATATTGCATCCTATTCTGAAATACTGATGGTTGCAAACGACTGGATGGATTCGGGAGAAGAGGCGGATGCCCGTACTATCATGGGCTATGTCATGATGAAAAAGAAAATTGCCCACCTCCCGGTACAGCCTGCCTTTGTCGTTGAGCTGATGGACCCGGATAACCGTTCCCTTGTGAGCGAAGAAGATGATGTTATTGTCAGCCCTCTTCTGATCAGTTATTCCCTTGCTCAGATTTCAATGAACCGGGAACTCCGTTTTGTCTACGATGAGCTCTTTACTTCCGGCGGGACAGAAATTTATATTGTTCCCATGGGACATTACCGCTTTGTTCCTGATGAAAAGATTTCCTTTAATGAGATTCGTGATACCGTACTGGGGCATGGTGAAACCGCTATCGGTATCTGTCAGGTTTCAGAGAATGGAAAAAGGAAGATTCATCTTAACCCGGGTCATTTGGGCCACTGGCAGCTCAATGTGGCAGATCAGATTATTGTCCTCAGTTCTGATTCCTGAAGCCTTAAAAGCGACGAACCGCATCGTCGCTTTTAAGGCTTCAGGAAATCGGCAGCAGGGTGAGGAAACAGTCCCTCTTCAGGGGATTTAGGGGCAGTTCGAGTTAAAGTATATATTTGTAGTCAATTTTTCACTTCCTCTTCCCGATAACTAAAATAATGTAGTGAGTTTTTGCTTGACGGACATGCTTTAAAATACTAAGCTTAAAGCTGTATATTTGTGTACAAAACAAATAGAATTGTATCGAAATAGATTTCGGTTAACTTGTATATATCTATTAAGAACTAATAAGGACAGGAAGCGACGGGACAGCAGATATGAAAAAATGGTCAATTGAAGGAGTAACGATCCTTACTCCGGAAGAACAGTTTAAAAAGGGTACTGTTGCAATTGACGGTGCAACTATAGAGAGAGTTTCAAAGGGGGCAGCCGGGTCGCCCCTTGCCCTTGAAATCGAGGAAGGAGTCTGTGTGCCGGGGCTGATTAATGCCCATGATCATCTTCTTGGTACATATCATCCGAAAGTCGGGAACGGTCCCTATGAAAACTGGCTCCCCTGGGATAATGACCTAAAAAGTTCTCCTGTGTACCAGGAAAGGCAGCAGATTGAGAATCGGGATCTCTATCTTCTCGGTGCGTATCGACAACTTTTTTCTGGAGTGACAACTGTTTCTGATCATATACCCCATTTTGTAGCCGAGCCGTATTATAACATGCTTCCCATGAAGGCGATTGAGGAGTATTCCCTTGCTCATTCAATCGCGTCTTTTGCCCTTGCCTGGGGAGATGAAATATCGATAGAATATGAAAAGGCAGTTGAGGATGATCTTCCTTTTATAACACATATTGCTGAAGGATTTGATTCTGAAACCGTCAATGACCTTGAGACCCTGTACCGTAAAGGGGGGCTCGGCGAGCATTCGGTTCTAGTTCATGGTATTGCCTTTTCTGCATCTGATATGGATAAGATCAGGGATGGGGGAGGCTCGATAGTCTGGTGCGGAGATTCCAACATGTTTATGTTTAACCAGACGCTCAATGCTAAAATGGCTCTTGATAAGGGAATCAATGTCTGTATCGGAACGGATTCTCCGATGTCCGGTGGAGAGAATCTTCTCTATGAGATGAAATATGATAAGGCGCTTTTCAGAGAACTCTACGATAAAGAACTTCCCGATGAGAAGATACTGAAAATGGTTACGACCAATCCTGCCCGGGCTTTCAGGCTTCATGACAGGGGGCAGATCAGCAAGGGGTTTACCGCTGACTTGACGGTCTTCAGGCATAATGGTGCAAATGCTGTAAATTCAGTAACCAATGCCGATCTGAGTGATGTTCTGCTTGTTGTTATAGATGGCAAACCGGTCTATGGGTTGGCTGAGTATAGTGAAATGTTTGATGAGTTGGGTGTGAAATACCAGAATATTATTGTAGAAGGAACAGAGCGGGTAATAATTGGTGACCTGCTGGGACTTATGAAACGAATCAGCAGGGCTGTCGGTTTTAAGAAAGAATTTTCATTCATTCCCGTTGATTTTGATTTTTAGGCGGAGATATTAGAATGGCAAACGGAAAAGCAGGCGCCGGCGGTATTATGACCAGGACTTACAAGTCCGGGTCGATTATTTATTTTGAAAATGATAAAAGTGAGTATGTTTATATACTGAAATCGGGACGGGTGATTCTTACCTCTATCAAGCTTGATACAGGCGAAGAGGTAAAGGAAGACGTGCGCCATGGAGAATTTTTTGGTGTTAAGTCAGCCCTGGGGAAATATCCCCGGGAGGAAACTGCCCAGACTGTCGGTGAAACATCAGTTCTTGTTCTCGGGTTAGCGGACTTTGAGCGCCTGGTTCTCAGAAATGTAAATGTGGTTCGAAAAATGCTTCGGGTTTTCAGTAATCAGCTTCGGCGGATTCATAAAATGGTCCGGTCGGCACTGGGGGAAGGAGAGGCTGTCAATCCGGCAGTTGAACTTTTTCGAATTGGTGAATACTATTATAAGGCCGGGGTTTTCGAACAGGCAGCGTATGCCTTCAAGAAATATATGGAATACTATCCCGACACTGAGTATGCCTCTACGGCAATGCAGAGAATAAAAGCCATCGATTCAGGTGAAGTGGCTCCCGGTGGAGATGACATGGATTTTATCGACACTGCTCCCCCGGCTGCGGATAATTCACCAGAATTTTCCTTTGATGATGATGCAGGCCCCATGGATGATTTTACCGGAGAGGTAGAGGAAGATCAGTCAGGGCTCTCTTCGGAAATGGATGATTTTCTGGCCGGTGATGATGCCCTTGAAGATTTTGATGATTTTTCTTTTGATGAGTCTGCCGGGGGCAATGAGCCAGATTCTATTGAAGGGGCTGAAGCTATGATTTCCAAGAATCAGTTCGCCGAAGCGCTGCAGATCCTTGACAATCTTCAGTCATCAGGAAGTGTGCAGGATGATAATGAAAATGCCCGGCTTCTTCTCAATGTTGGAAAATGTAATACAGGTCTGGGACAGTATAAAGAGGCCATGCAGCACCTCGGAAGCATGATTAAGCAGTATCCTCAGTCTGACAGCATTAAGGCGGGCTATCTTGAAATTGCTAAGGTTTTTGATGCGGTGAATCAGAGTGAAAAAGCAAGAAATTATTTAATGAAGGTATCTTCCATGCCTCCTCAGGATCATTTGACTGAAGAGGCCCGGGAAAAATTGAATCAGCTATAGGTAGCTTTTATGACAATGCCACTGGATGACAACTTTTTTGAAAAATTTGGGGTGGAATATTCACCTAACGAGATTATATTTTGTGAATATGAGCCGGGTAATGAGTTTTATTTTATCCATAGCGGGCGTATCCGAATTTCAAAACTGATAAATAATAGAGAAAAGACCCTGGACGTTCTAACCACGGGAGATGTTTTTGGGGAAATGTCAATTCTTGAACAGGAACCCCGATCAGCAACGGCCATAGCAATGGATCATGTAAAACTGCTGAAGTTTCATCGTGATAATTTTGATGCTCTTCTCCAGGGGAACCCCCAGCTGGCCTATAAGCTTCTTTTGATCTTTTCCAAGCGCATCTATGATGCCAAACGCCGTTTGATGATTCTCCTTCTTGAAGAGCCGAATCTGAAGGTTATGGATGTGCTTATCATGCTTGCAGAGCAGGATCCTCACCTCGATCTGCAGAACGAAATTTCCCTGCCGGTGACATCCCAGCAGGTTGCCAGCTGGGCTGGAATGGCTGAGGCCGATGTACAGAAACAACTGAATCATCAAAGTCAGCTTGACAAGATAGAACTTTACGGTGACCGCATAGTAGTAAAAAATATCAGGGACTTTCAGAGAGTTGTCACCTCACGCAGAAAAAATATGTACACTTGATGTGCCCTGCCGCTTATCAGGAATATGAGTATATTCCATAATAAGTATGTTTTTTCCTTGATAAATATTCTGCTGTTTTTAATTTGTTCATTAAACATATACAGGCTCCCGTAGCTCAGGTGGATAGAGCAGTGGTTTCCTAAACCATGTGCCGGAGGTTCGAGTCCCCCCGGGAGCGCATATTTTTTATTTGAACAGACTACAGCGGGTTATACCGCTTTTTTTTTACCGGAAACATGCCTTCCTTTTCCCGCTTATAACATGGATCTGAGTTTAGGATCCGGGAGGCTCAAAATATTCATGACAGCAAACCAGGAGTTGTAGATGGAAGATAAATTAAATGAACTGGTTGCCCGGTTTAAAGACATTGAAAGTGAAATGGTCAAGCCTGAAATAATTTCTGACCAGAATAAGCTTCGTGAACTAAACAAGGAGCATTCTCAGCTTACTCCCGTGATTAACAATTACAATGAATGGAAGAAGTCAAAAGAAGAGCTTGCTGACAATGAAGAGCTCATTGCATCTGAAACTGATGATGAAATGAAAAATCTTCTCAGTGAAGAGATTGGGGCGTTAAAAGAAAAAATTGAAACTCTAAGTGAAACGCTTATTGTTCAGCTTCTGCCAAAGGATCCGAATTCAGGGAAAGATATTATTCTTGAAATCAGGGCTGGTACCGGCGGCGATGAGGCCGCACTTTTTGCCGCAGACCTGTTTCGGATGTACACCAGGTATGCTGATATAAAGGGCTGGAAAATGGAGCTCATTGAAGGCAGTCCGACAGAGATCGGGGGCTACAAAGAGGTTACCTTCTCTATAAGAAGTGACGATGCATATGATAACCTTAAGTATGAATCCGGTGGCCACCGCGTTCAGAGGGTCCCGACAACAGAATCAGGAGGAAGAATACATACTTCCGCCGTTACCGTTGCTGTTCTGCCGGAAGCCCAGGAAAATGATATTGAGATTGATCCCAACGATTTGCGTTTTGATGTGTACCGCGCTTCCGGTCATGGAGGGCAGTCGGTTAATACCACGGACTCTGCTGTTCGTATTACTCATATACCCACCGGGATGATCGTAACATGCCAGGATGAAAAATCTCAGCACAAGAACAAGGCAAAGGCTCTTCGGGTGCTTCGGGCTCGTCTCTATGAAAAGGAAACCAAGGAACGTATGGCCCGGGAATCTCAGATTCGTAAATCTCAGATTGGGTCAGGTGATAGAAGCGAGCGAATCCGAACCTACAATTTTCCCCAGTCCCGAATGACTGATCATAGAATTGGCCTCACTCTTTACTCCCTTGAAGCATTTCTCTCAGGTGAAATCGATGAAGCTGTTGAGGCCCTGAAAAAGAAGGAAGTAGAAGAACTGTTGAAAACAGTTAACCAGTAAAACCTTCAGGGGGCAGGGATTGACCTTTCAGGAAATTTTAAAGAAATCTGTTGATGTCCTTAAGAAAGCAGGTATAGAAACCCCGGTCCTTGACGCGGAAGTGATTATCGCCCATGCGGCTGATATTGAACGCCATAGGATAATTATTGACGGGCCAAATGAAGTTGCCGGTGTCCTGGAAAAAAAAATAACTTCCCTTATAAAAAGACGGGCAGAAGGAGTTCCTGTTGCATACCTGACCGGAGAGAGAGAGTTCTACTCACTTTCTTTTACTGTCAATGAACATGTTTTAATCCCGAGGCCTGAAACCGAGTTACTGGTTGATATGGCCGTCTATTATGCGCCGCAGAATGGAAGGGTTCTGGATCTCGGAACCGGCTCAGGATGTATTGCCGCTGCTTTGAAATATTCACGAAAAGATCTCAAGGTCTCTGCTTCTGATGTGTCAGAAGAGGCCCTGAACACTGCCATTGGAAACAGTAACTTGATTTTCTCGGAGAGCGATATTGATTTTCGGTGCGGCGATCTTTTCGAACCGTGGAAGGGTGAGCTCTTTGATGTTATTATTTCGAATCCTCCCTATATAGACCCTGCTGAAGCGGATAATCTTGATCTTTCCTGTGAACCCTCTCTGGCTTTGTATTGTGATAAAGAAGGTCTTTCTGTTACCAGGAAACTTATAGAAGAAGCGGAGGCATATCTTTCCGCAGACGGTATCATTATTCTTGAAATCGGAAGTAACATGAAAGATTTTATTCTTGAACTGGGTGGAGAGCTTGGGTATCATGTTTCTGTTCTTAATGACTACAGTGGTTTGCCAAGAGTTGCTACCTTGCGAAAACCAGAGTGATAAAAATGACGCTGCTAATTGAACAGCTTAAAAAATTAACTACTTTTTTCATTATACTTCTCTTTCTGTTTTTGTTGAATATCTTCTTTAATGTCAACTATCAATGGAATGGAATTTCCATAATCGTCCGGGTTTATATATTTCTGCTCTCTTTTTATATGGTTTCAAATATTGCCAGCCTTGATGTCGAATCGCTAAAAAAAGAATATTCTGAAAAAAATGGTTTCCCGGGAACATTGTATCTTTTTTTTCAGATTCGTCTTGCTCCTGTTATTGTTATATATTTACTTACGTTTCTATATGGACTCGTTGATCATATCGGCTCACTTTACTGGCCCGGTCTTCCTGTTGTAAATCTTTTAAACGGCAGATATGCAAATATTGTAATCTACAGTGTTATTCTTTTGATGATATTGAAGATGAAGCGTGATCCCCAGGTTTCGATTCCTGTGTTTCTTGCCGTATCAATCTTTTATCTACTTGTTCTGGATAAACTTGTTTATATCTATTTCAGTGACGGAATGGCAGTCTCATTGATTAAAGTGATGAAATACTCACTTCTGTTCTTTTTTCTTTTTTATGAATTCTTTTATAAAAGAAAACGTCTTTCACTTTTTGCCGTTTTGGGAATTATTTCCGGTGTTTTGATTCACGGGGCAGTGATCGGGCTTTTGCTGCTATTTGTTGCTTTCCAGCCCGGGGATTCCTACGTGTATTATCATGCATCAAAAAGGCTTCTGAAAAGCGGTTATTGTTTTCACCTCAAGGATGTCGAGAGGAGTATTATCGAGTATAGATACTATCAACCAATAGATGAGTTTCTTAAGTATTCAAAAATTTATAATAATGATATAGAGTACAGCAGTCGCGACTGGCGGGAAATTATTAAAAATTCACCTCCCGCCAATGTGGATGCTATCCTTCAATATCTCTCTGACAGGTCGATACAGCTTGATTATAAATTTATAATTAATTATGCAATTGAGAATATCAATAAAAAAAGGGGACAGCTCAACCAGAGTGAAAACATTAACAACTACGCCGCCCAATATCTGGATAAAAACAGAGAATATTTTTTTAAGGCTATAGAAAAGGAGAACAGGTTCGTAAAGGTCTGGGGTATAAAAGTAGCCGGTGTTGCCCGCGATATTGAATCGATGCCATGGTTGATTGATAAACTTTCAAGTTTTGATGCTGAAGACAGTGTAAATGCATATAGTGCTTTAAAGAAAATTACCGGGATTGACCCGGCTCGTAGAGAAAACCTTCAGGCTAACAGCCCTGAGGTCATTGCGCGGTTTAGACAGTTTTATCGGGACTATCACAAAAAGACTCAATAGGGCAATCGCCGCATAAAGGATTGCGCGCCTTGCAAATGTTCCGGCCATGTCGAATGAACAGGAGATGCGCCGCGTTCCATTTATTTTCGGGAATAAATGAGCAGAGTGCCTTTTCGATTTCCAGGGGATTTTTTGATGAAATGTAGCCGAGGCGATTTGAAATGCGTATAACGTGGGTGTCTACCGCCAGTGCAGGATGCCCATATCCTACTGAAAGTATTACATTCGCAGATTTTCGTCCCACCCCTGGAAGCCTTACCAGCTGCTCTCTTTCCGCTGGAAGTATCCCATTGAATTCCTTCGCTACCATTCCGGCCATGCTGATTATGTTTGATGCCTTGTTGCGGTAGAAGCCGGTGCTTTTTATGATCTGTCTGACGTCTTCGAGCCTGGCTGCAGCAAGGGTCTTGAAGTCCGGGTAGCGGGAAAAGAGCTGACCGGTAACTCCATTTACCTGTTTGTCTGTTGTCTGAGCGGAGAGGACCACTGCTACGGCAAGCTGGTAGACATTAGAGAAGTTCAGGTCAGCCTTGACTTCCCCGTAATGATTGACCAGAGTATTTATTATTTTGGTGGAAGTTTTCTTTTCCATTGATTTACTCAAGGTCGTTCAGAATTTCTGCTGCTTTATCAAGAGCAAGAGCCCGGTGGCTTATAGTGTTTTTTGTTTCCAGGGGGAGCTGGGCCATAGTTTTATTGTGTTTATGAAGGAAGAAAATGGGGTCATATCCGAAGCCCCCTGATCCCCGCATTTCAGTTATTATCTCCCCGGAACAGCGTCCTTCTGCAGTGTATTCACTTCCATCAGGAAAAACCAGTGCAATAACACATATAAAGTGAGCGGTTCTACCGATGACAATGTCCCGCATTTCTTCCAGGAGTTTCATGTTTCTTTCTGTATCACTGATTCCTTCTCCCCCGTATCGGGCGGAATAGACGCCTGGTCTCCCGCCGAGGGCATCGACGGCAAGTCCTGAATCGTCAGCCAGTACCGGTAATCCCGTGAATTGAGAAATCTCCCGGGCTTTTTTCAGGGCGTTTTCTGCAAAGGTTTCGCCATCCTCTTCGACTTCCGGTGCCCCGTTAAACTCATCAAGGGATAAAGGAAGAATGTTTTTCATTTCGGCGAATTTGTCAGTTATTTCCCGTATTTTATTCTGGTTTCGTGTTGCCAGTACAAGTTTCATGATATCGCCTCTTTTATGCGCTGGCACCCCTTGAGGGAGCCTGGAGCTTCAGTGTGCCCTCCTGAGAGCTTTTTGCGACTTAAAATTTTTTAGGAATAATTACTGAAAACAAATTGATTATTTGGGAGAATTAATACAATAATTATTTTATCAGTTTATGAATAATCTCAATTTCGAAGTATTCGGATATCATGAAAATGTTAAAAAAAATAAGTAAATTTTTATCAGTGGCCCTGTTTATTTTTCATCTTCCCGATGTTTTGCTTGCGGTGTATTTTTTCATTCTGTTTCGGGAGAGAAGCAGAATCGCCGATCACGGGATTCTCTATGTCGTGGCTGGGCTGGGTGTATATTTTCTGGTGAGAATTGTTGTTTTAAGTGCCGGGGGAAACTTTTTTTATACCCGCAGGGTCAGGGTTATTCGTGAAATTATTGAGCAGTTTAAGAAGGGACGATTTGCACCACAGGGTGTTGATATTGTAGGAGATGACGGTCTTGCAACGGTGCTGAAAGAACTTGTAATGGTAGGCAGGCATCTTGACAATCTTGTAAGTACCCAGCGTGATGAAATAGATAAGTTTCATGAACTGTATCAGAATATTGTTTTTTCCATCAGTTCATATTTTGTTGTTATGGATGATGAGAATGCTATTGTTTTTGCAAATGAAGGATTTTGCAAGAAGTTTCAACTCGATGTTGATGATATTGCCGGCAGGGGAATTGAAGAAATTTTTTATTTTGTCAACGCCCGCCTCAAGGGGGGGATTGATAAGGTAAAAAAAGAAGGAAGTTCTGTCATCCTCGAAAAAACACATCTTTTGTCTGTTAACAAGGTGTCGATTATTGCAGATATCAAAATTTCCAATATTTTAATTCAAGGTAGAAGGCAGATTATCCTGATTATTGATGATGTCACCAATAAACTAAGAAAGGATTACCAGATTTCTCTTATGAGCCAGATTTCTGAATCGATCCAGAGTGACATGGAAATAGAAAGGGTTCTCTATACAATTTTAACCGGTGTGACTTCAGGTTCAGGCCTCGGTTTTAACCGGGCGATGCTTTTTCTGGTCGGTGAGGACACAAAGACGCTAGAAGGGAAAATGGCTGTGGGGCCCGATTCTTTTGAAGAGGCTATTGAAATCTGGAGCGCAACGACCAGTATGACTCCGGTTGTCCAAAAGGATGACAGTTTCGCGATAGAAAGCGGGAAAGAACTGCTCAAAGGTGTCCTTAAGGCGCGATTATCCCTTGATGACGATAATGTTCTCGTCAGGGCGTTGATGAAAAAGACCTTTATTCATGTCCACGATGCATTTGTCGATGAATCTGTTGGTGATGAAATCAGAGAACTGGTAGATGTTAAGGAGTTTGTCGTGGTTCCAATTGTGGCAATCAATCGTTCTATTGGTGTAATAGTGGTTGATAACAAGTTTAATCAGGTTCCCATTGGTAATGACAGCATTGAGCTTTTAACCATTTTTTCTTCCCAGGCTGCCCTTTCGATTGAAAGTTTTAACAGTCTTGTTGCAGTAAAAAAAGAGATGGATAATATATCACGAAAACAGGATGCCATTGTTGAGTCGGAAAAAATGGCAGCTGTAGGTAGAATCGCGGCCCATATTGCCCATGAAATCCGTAATCCCCTTGTGACCATGGGCGGTTATGCCCGGAGAATAGTCCAGCAGTCAAAAACATTGTCAAAGGAATCGGGTAAAACTGCGGTAAATATATCAAAAGCCGGGTCAATCATTATGAAGGAATCAGAGAGGCTCGAAAAGATTCTTTCGAATGTTATGGACTTCACCCGGCCAAGTAAATACATAAAGGAATTCAGCAGTATAAATGATGTTATCAGTGATACCGTTGATCTTTTAAAAAATTTATTTCTCGAAAAGAAGATCCAGGTACAATTTGATGCTGACGGCGATTTACCCCTGGTGAAATCAGATTTTAATCAAATAAAGCAGGTAGTTCTCAATTTAATCCAGAATTCAATCGATGCGACTCCAACGGGAGGCATTATACGTGTTACAACCAGGGCAGAGGAAGAACGGGTTGTTTTGATGGTTGAAGATTCAGGAACTGGAATTGATGAAGAGGATCCCAATGTGGTTTTTGAGCCTTTTTTTACTACAAAGGTCACGGGAGTGGGTCTTGGCCTTGCGAATGTTAAAAAAATTATTAAAGATCATAATGGAACTATTGAGGTGGCAAATCGTGAAGTCGGGGGGGCTGTCTTTACTGTGATGTTCCCTGTTCCCTGACAGGAAATTTTTTTATCCCCGCAATATGAAAAAATGTTGAAATAATTATTTTCTGTGAGATACTTAAGTTGAGGAGAATATTATGGCAGATAAAATATTAATTGTTGAAGATGAGCAGCATCAGCGGGAACTCTACGCTATGGAACTTGAAGATGAGGGGTATGATGTCGATCAGGCCTCTAATGGCAAAGAAGGCGTTGATAAGGTAAAAAATAATAAATATGACCTGGTTGTAATGGATATCCGAATGCCTGAAATGGATGGCATCGAGGCACTGGGTAAAATACTTTCCAGGGATAAAAAAATACCGATTGTTATTTATACTGCTTATTCTAATTACAAAAGTAATTTCATGACCTGGACGGCGGATGCCTACGTGACCAAATCTTCAAACCTTGACGAGCTGAAGGGAAAAATAAAAGAAATCCTGACGAGCCGTGCCTCCTGATAAAGGTTTATAGTAAAGGGCATGTTGCCCGGGGCCTTTGCTGGGTCCTGACTTCCTTTCTTGTTTTTTTAAATCGTTTTCGACTTCAAGCGGGTCCTCATGGGGCCCGATTGTTTATATGATGTTTGGAAGGGTACGCGACGCTATGATGGAATGTAGCGGCATCGTGATGTTGCTGATTCCCAGACGGTCACGCTGGCAATCTGAAGATCAGGGGCTTCATTGTTCATAAGAATTTCTATTTCAAGGGCAATAAATCGGGCAATGTTTTCAGAGCTGGGGTTTTCCCGGTTAAAGGGTTTAACGTCGTTGATATTTTTGTGGTCGAGACGGTCGAGAACTTCCTTTAAGATTCGTTTTAGATCATGAAAGTCGATAAGCAGTCCGATCTCATTAAGCTCAGAGCCTGCTACCGTCAGCTCAACGCGCCAGTTGTGGCCGTGGAGATTTTCACATTTCCCCTTGTAGCCCCTGAGTTGGTGTGCTGAGGCAAAACTTCCTTCTATTGTTAATTCATACATGATTTTCTCCTGCTCTTAAATAAAACTTGAAAGGGATTTTGCAACCTTTTCTATTTCTTTTTTGGTTAAGGTCGGGTAGAGGGGAATCGCATAGAGTTTCTTGGAAAGCCTGTCACTGTTCGGATAATCGAGGCCCCGAAGACCAAGGATGCTGTGAAGTGGATGCTCCAGGGCCTTTGCCAGTTCTATGCCGTTTTTCTTCCAGAACTTTGACGCCTTTTCTGCCGGTGAGTCAAAGATAACCGGGTAGCTCTGGTAGGCAAAGTTGTCGTCATAGATGAAGAGCGACTTATGGCTGGTGATCCTGAGGGCGTCGGCATATATTTTTGCTATACTTCTTCTTCTTTTCAAGAATGACTTCAGTTTCATGAGCTGAGATATTCCCATGGCTCCCTGGAAATCTGACATCATGTAGTCAAAGTGTATATGTCCATCTTTGCCTCCCCGAAGGTCTCTCATGGTTGAGAAGTGCCGGGAGTTGCCGGTCAGGACCATGCCGCCGTTTCCTGTTGTCAGTATCATCTCTGGTGAGAATGCCAGGATGCAAAAGGCAGCGCCGTGACCTACTGATTCGTCTTCGATTTCGGTTCCTATTGCCTGGGAGATGTCTTCGATGAGAGGAATCGGTAGTTCATAGAGCTCTTTTATATCTGCATGGTAGCCGAAAAGATGAGAAATTGCTACTGCCTTTGTCTTTTCGGTAATTTTTGCTTTAATATCATCAGTGGCAGGGAATGGGCTGTTTTCATCACAGTCGACAAGTACAGGGGTTGCCCCGGTTAGTTGCAGGGCATTCAATGCCGCCTGGGGAAAGAATGAAGGAAGAATGACTTCGCTCTCCCCATCAAGCTCGAGGGCGGAAAAGGCAAGATGCCATGCGGCAGTTACTGAACTGGTTGCCAGCACGTATTTTAAGCCCACCAGGTCAGAGATCGCTGATTCGAAGGTCTTTACGGTCGAACCCGTAACAAGTTCATCCTTAATGAGGCAGTCGAGGACTCCCTCCAGTTCTTTTCTGGTGATGGTTGGTTTGCTTGATACAATTTTCATACAGGTTTTTCTTCCTTCTTTTTACTTCCTTTGCGTTCTGCATTTTTGTTAATACCCTCGATGGGTCAAGCACCTTTTGGCGGGATGAATTTATTTTAACTAAACATTAATTTAGCATTAAAGAATGATCGACATAATACCGATATGAATCATAGATATAGGAATCGGAGGTTTTCGGTATGAATAGCAAAAGGTGTTCCATTTCTTTCCCGGTGACACTGTTGACAATTCTGATGATATGTACGGGCTGCGGTCCCGGTACAGCTCAGGTTAGAGACGCGCGGGATGATTCTCAGTACAATGATAATGGAGAGTTTACCCGGGTAGACGAACTCGGTTTCGAAGACGAGACCCGCAGGAAACGTGAGCCCGTGGTGAGATCTGACTATAAGAATTCTTCTGAGAGAAATACTTCCCATGACAGAAGGGACAGTCAGTATAATAATCAGAACGAAAGAAAAGTATATGCAGGAAGTAAAAGGGAACAGTCTAATACATCACGGCAGGGTTATTTTCAAAAGGGCGCCGCGTCATGGTACGGAAGAGAGTTTCATGGTAAGGTGACTGCTTCAGGTGATCGTTTCAGCATGTATGAGTATACTGCTGCTCATAAGACCCTTCCTTTCGGAAGTTACATCGAGGTGACAAATCTCAAAAACGGTAAAACTGTTACAGTCAAAATAAATGACCGGGGTCCATACCGGGGCAATAGAATTCTTGATCTTTCATATACTGCGGCAAAGCAATTGAACATGCTTGCTGCCGGCGAAGTGCCGGTTCGCATCGTGGTGCTCAAGAAGGGAAATGGCGAGCGAAACTTTCATGCAAACACAGCTCGAAGAAATGAGAATATTGAGCCTGTTGTTGACGATGAATCGTACAGTCGAAAAAATGAATATAAAAGCAGAAGTAATACAGGTTATGGCGGTAATGTGACCGTGCAGGCGGGAGCTTTCTTTTCCCGGAGAAATGCTGAAAAGTTGAAATCAAGGGTGTCGGGTTTGACTGACCGTCAGGTGGTTGTTGTAAATGATGGTGATCTCTACAAGGTTCGCGTCAAGGGACTCGCTTCAAGGAATGAAGCTGAGGGGTTAAAGAGAAGACTATCTGATTCAGATATAAAATCCTTTATTGCCGAATAACCGGTAAAAAATAATGATTTTCTTATAAAGGCGGCTTATGCCGCCTTTATTTATGGCTTTTTAAGGAATCATGCCAGTTTTCGGGAAATCTGAAAAAATGAGATTAATTTGCAAAAAACCTTTTTTATCTGAAATATTATTGACAAAAATAGGCATATTTTTAGTATTTCACCCTGCTTCCCCGCACAGGCCCACGTAGCTCAGTCGGTAGAGCATTTGCATGGTAAGCAAAAGGTCACCAGTTCGATTCTGGTCGTGGGCTCATCTTGATTTAGGATCAGAAGACGGATAATCAGGTGCCGTTTTCTGATATACGTATGTGTGGATATTGAAATTATTACTGTTTTTTAAAGGCAGGGTATGATATGCGAGATGTAATCCTCCTGGCATGCCAGGAATGTAAACGAAAAAATTATTCGGTAACCAAGAATAAGAAGACCCAGTCGGGGAAACTCGAAGTGAAAAAGTATTGCAAATTCTGTGATAAGCACACCGCCCATAAAGAAACAAAGGCTTAGGGCTGGTTGAAGTGAAAAAACAACTTCAGTTTATTCGTGAAGCACGGGATGAGTTGCGAAAGGTGACGTGGCCTGACAGGGATGAAGTTACCAGTTATACTGGTGTCGTTGTTGTGACGACCGTGGTGATTTCTCTTTTTCTCTGGCTGGTTGATTCGACACTTATGACAATAATCAGAACGGTGATAAAATAACCATGGCGAAAGAATGGTATGTTCTTCACACTTTTTCAGGGCATGAGAACAAGGTAAAGCTTGCTATTGAAAAGAAAATCGAGAATGAACCGGATCCGGACAGGAAAAGGGAACTTCAGGAAAAGATAGTACAGGTGAAAATTCCTACGATTGATGTTCCTGAGGTGAAAGACGGCAAGCGTAAGGTTAAGTCAAAGAAGTATTTTCCAGGCTATGTTCTGATTGAGATGGACATGGATGATGACGGCTGGGGGTTTGTTAAAAATACCCAGGGTGTTACGAACTTTGTCGGTTCATTTGGAGATACTTATAAAACTTCAAAGCCGAAGCCTCTTTCTCGACATGAGGTTGATTCATTGTTTGCCCAGATGGGAGAACAGACTGCAAAAGAAAAGGCTACCTTTGTGGTGGATTTTTCTGTTGGAGAACATATTAAAGTAATAGATGGCCCCTTTAATAACTTCAGTGGAGTCGTAGAGGAAGTTTTTCCTGAAAAGGGCCGCCTGAGAGTGAAAGTGGAGATATTTGGCCGGGGAACACCTGTTGAACTCGATTTTTCACAGGTAGGCAAGATATAATTTTAGCAACAGGATCCCTGAATGGTTCCTGGTTGTGATGAGAATTCAGTCGTTAATTCATATAAGATGCTGAATAAGGAAACTGAAAAAGGCTAATTGAGGATCACTATGGCAGAGAAAAAGATATTAACTCAGATTAAATTACAGATAACCGGCGGACAGGCAAACCCGGCTCCCCCGGTTGGACCTGCTCTTGGTCAGCATGGTTTGAATATCATGGATTTCTGTAAGGCATTTAATGATAAGACAAAAGAACAGCAGGGAACCATTGTGCCGGTTGTTATTACTGTCTATGAAGACAGAACTTTCAGTTTTATCCTTAAGACTCCCCCTGCAGCAGTATTGATTATGAAGGCTCTTAATATTAGTAGCGGCTCAGGTGAGCCTCAAAAAGATAAGGTCGGCACAATTACACGGGCACAGCTTAAAGAGATCGCTAAAATCAAGATGCCTGACTTGAATGCAAACGATATAGAAGCTGCCGCTAATATTATCGGTGGAACCGCCCATTCAATGGGTGTTGACGTTGTTGATTGATCTTTAATCGGAGATAATGAAATCATCTGAAAAAGATGTTGTGAGGTAATAGTAATGAAGAGTGGTAAAAAATTCAACGAAGGCAAGTCAAAAGTAGATAAAACGAAGCTTTATGAGCTCTCTGATGCTGTCAGCATGATGAAAGAGCTGAAATATGCTAAATTTGACGAGTCGATAGATATGGCTATTAAGCTGGTCCATAAAAGCTTCCAGAATATTCGTGGTTCTGCTGTTCTTCCAGCCGGTACCGGTAAAGAGAAAAAGGTTCTTGTTATCTGTAAGGGTGATAAGCAGAAAGAAGCTCAGGATGCAGGTGCAGATCACGTCGGAGCAGAAGAAATCATAGAAAAGATTCAGGGTGGATGGATAGATTTTGATGCAGTCGTTGCAACCCCTGATATGATGAAACTTGTTGGTAAACTTGGTCAGGTTCTAGGGCGTAAGGGACTTATGCCGAAACCAAAGGCCGGAACGGTTACCGAGGATGTGAAGGGAATAATAAAAGAGCTTAAGGGCGGCCGTGTAGAATACAAGGCTGATAAGAGCGGCGTCGTTCATATGAATGTTGGCAAATTATCCTTTGAAGAAAGTGCTATCATGGACAATGTTCAGGCATTTTATAACCAGGTTTTTAAAGACAAGCCTTCAGAGGCTAAAGGTAACTATATAAAATCAGTCCATATCAGCTCTACAATGGGACCTGGTATAAAAATTAACTATAAGGGGATCGAAAAATAATGGTTAAGCAATATAAAATTGATGAAGTTAATTCTCTGGTCTCCAAGCTGAAAGACAAGAATAATATAATTCTTACCAATTACTCAGGAACCACTGTTAAGGATCTCAGTCTTCTCCGAAGACAACTGCGGGAGAAAAACGCTGAATTCAAGGTTGTGAAGAACAACCTTTTTAAGCGTGCTCTCGCTGATGCCGGCTATGTCGAAATGGATGAACACCTGAAAGGTCCAATCGGTGTCGCTTTTGTCGGAGATGAAGTCGGAGAAGTGGCAAAGGTGCTCAAAGAGTTTGGGGCATCACAGAAAACTTTCGATTTTTCTGTAGCAGTTTTTGATAGTGTAGTATACGGCACAGAAGAAGTTAAAATGATTGCCGATCTGCCGCCAAAGGATGCAATTCTTGGACAGATTATGTCTATGGTAAATGCACCTGCAGGTGGAATTGCCATGGGAATGAACCAGATTATGTCGTCCCTGGCTCGCGGCATTCAGGCAGTAGCGGAGCAAAACGACAGCAAATAATTTGAATTTGAAAATAAGGGTACGTAAAGGTTACTGAATCTGTATTTGAAATATTCATGATGAGGTGCTTTTCACCTTTATAGGTTTTTGCAGCTTGACTGCACTAACTTGAAGAATATTCACTAAGTATAAAGGAGTAAAGAAAATGGCTAAACTTTCTGTAGAAGAACTACTCGATGCAATCAGCGAGCTTACTCTCGTTGAAGCAGCTGAACTCGTCAAAGCAATGGAAGACAAGTTTGGAATCTCAGCAGCAGCACCTGTTGCAGTAGCAGCAGCACCCGCAGGCGGCGACGCAGGCGCAGAAGAAGAAAAAACCAGTTTTGATGTAATTCTTAACGGTTTTGGTGAAGCAAAAGTTGCAGTAATTAAAGAAGTACGTGCAATCACCGGTCTTGGACTCAAAGAAGCTAAAGAACTCGTTGAAGCTGGTGGCAAGCCGGTTAAAGAGGGAGTTTCTAAAGAGGAAGCTGAAGAGATTAAAGGAAAACTGGAAGCAGCCGGCGCTACTATTGAAATTAAGTAGTCAGGATGCCCCGGAATTGTATAAGAAGTTTTAAAAATCAATAGTTTTGACCTTTTTGGGTCAAAACTATTGATTTTTCTATTTTGATGTGAAAATGCTTTAAAAATTAATTACCTTTAAGCTGCCGACAACAGTTTTTTTATTTTTTTGGAAATAAAAAGTAGTGGTGTCGGTTAGTAACATATGTTTTATTCAAGACGATTAACCCCAAAAAATCTTATTAATAAGGTTGAAATGTCCATGCAAGAAGGAAGAAAAGTCGTTAATTTCGGAAAAATCGACTCAAAGATCGACCTGCCCAATCTCATTGAAATACAACTAAAATCCTATGAATGGTTTCTCCAGGCTGGCATAGCTAAACGGAAAAACCAGGGACTTCAGGCAGTCTTTGAAGAAGTGTTTCCAATAGAAAGTCCACACGAAGATGTGGTCCTTGAGTTTATTGATTATGAAATCGGTACGCCGAAATATTCAGAAAATGAATGCAAGGAACGGGATGTAACCTATGCTGCACCCCTGAAATCAACAATCAGGTTGATAAGAAAGGATACCATGGAAGTACGGGAACAAACCGTATATATGGGCGATATTCCCCTTATGACACGCAGGGGTACCTTTATTATTAATGGTGCCGAGAGGGTTGTTGTAAACCAGCTGCACAGGTCACCTGGGATTTTCTTCTTTTTTGAAGAAGCAGATCGTATTTATAACTCCAGGGTAATTCCTGACCGTGGATCCTGGCTTGAATTTGAGATGGATTCAAAGGGCCATATTATTGCCCGAATTGACCGAAAAAAGAAATTTCCCGCAACCCTCCTGGTTAAGGCCCTCGGCTATGAAACCAATGAGGAAATTGTAAAGCTTTTCTATGATACCAAGCGGATACGTATGAAAAGCGAAGAAGAATTTGATGGTCTGAACGGTCGCCGTGTTGCAAAGGATGTGGTAAGCAAAAGCACCGGTGAAATAATCATCGAAGTCGGCGAGCGGATCAATATAGATATTATCGATCGTATCAGAGAAGATGACATAAAAGAAGTTGATGTTATTGAATTTCCTAATAACAAAGAAGATTCATTTCTCAGTGATACACTTGATTTTGAAAATGATTTTATTAAGAAGAATCTCAAGGTTGACCCGGAGCATGAGTTTAAAAACTCTGAGTTGGCTCTTTTGACCGTTCACGCTTTAATGCGGCCCGGTGAACCAACTAACCTTGATAATGCTCGAAACGAGCTGGACAGGCTCTTTTTTAATCCAAGAACCTATACTCTCAGTTCTGTAGGGCGATATAAAATTAACAATAAATTCGGCACGAGGACACAGGAAGAAGTTCTTACGAAAGAAGATATTGTTTCTACTGTAAAGTATATTCTGTATCTCATTGCTGAGGCTGATGGCTACCAGGTTGATACCGAAGACAAGGAAGGAAATAAAAAGAAATATTTTGTTTCTACCATTGTTGATGATATTGATCATCTTGGTAATCGCCGTGTAAGGTCAGTTGGCGAATTGATAATGAACCAGATTAAACTCGGTTTTCAGCGTATGGAACGGGTTATTAAAGAGAGAATGACGATTCAGGATCTCGATGTGATAACTCCCCAGGCGCTTATCAGTATTAAGCCAATTTCAGCTGTGATTAATGAATTTTTCGGTTCCAGCCAGCTTTCTCAGTTCATGGACCAGACGAATCCTCTGGCGGAACTTACTCATAAACGGCGTCTCAACGCTCTGGGGCCTGGCGGACTTTCCCGTGAACGCGCCGGCTTTGAAGTGCGGGATGTTCACCCTTCACACTATGGAAGAATGTGTCCTATCGAAACGCCTGAAGGTCCAAACATTGGTCTGATCGTTTCCCTGAGTACTTTTGGACGTATCAATGATTACGGTTTTCTTGAAACTCCGTACCGGTATGTCGAAAAAGGGAAGGTAACAGATAAGATCGAGTACCTTACTGCAGATATTGAAGATAATTATTTTATAGCTCAGGCGAATGCCCAGATCGATGAATCAGGCGCTTTTAAGAAGAACCTGATTCCCTGTCGAAACCGTGGTAACTTCCCCTATAAAAAACCGAAAGAGATTGAGTATATGGATGTTTCGCCCAACCAGATATTTTCTGTGTCAACGGGCCTCATTCCCTTCCTTTCTCACGATGATGCAAACAGAGCTCTCATGGGATCTAACATGCAGCGCCAGGCAGTGCCGCTGATGATCGAAGAGGCACCGCTTGTGGGAACCGGTATGGAGCCCCATGCTGCATACGATTCAGGTGTACTGGTCGTGGCTGACCGTGCCGGTGAGGTTGTGTACTCGGATGCCGCTTCTGTTAAGGTGAAGACAAGTAGTGGCGAGATTGACGATTATGAATTGATGAAATTCAAGCGTACTAACCAGGGAACCTGCTTTAATCAGCGTCCAGTTGTAAAGGAAGGTCAAAAGATCAAGGCTGGAGCCGTTGTTGCCGATGGTCCCGCCACTGATAATGGCCGGCTTGCTCTTGGGAAAAACGTTCTGGTTGCCTTTATGCCATGGATGGGATATAACTTTGAGGATGCCATTCTTATTTCTGAGCGTCTTGTAGAGGAAGATGTCTATACATCTGTCCATATCGAACAATTTGAGGTCGAGGCGCGGGAAACCAAACTTGGCCGTGAAATGATCACCCGGGATATTCCGAATCTCAGTGAAAAGGCCTTCAGGGATCTGGATGCCGAAGGTGTCGTTCGGGTCGGTGCGTATGTAGAGCCTGATGATATACTGGTTGGTAAGGTGACGCCTAAGGGTGAACAGGATCTTACCCCTGAATATAAACTTCTTCACTCAATATTCGGTGAAAAGGCACGGGAAGTTCGTGATACTTCCCTCCGTGTACCGAATGGTGTAGAAGGAATCGTAGTTGATGTTAAACGTTTTTCTCGGGAAAACGGTGATGAACTTTCTCCCGGTGTAGAAGAACTTGTTAAGGTTTATATTGCTGATAAACGCCGTATCTCGGTAGGGGATAAAATGGCTGGCCGTCATGGTAACAAGGGTGTTATTTCACGAGTTGTTTCCAGGTACGATCTGCCCTATCTTCCCGATGGGACACCGGTTGATATTGTTTTAAATCCTCTTTCTGTTCCTTCCCGAATGAATCTCGGTCAGCTTCTCGAAACCGAGTTGGGGTGGGCTGCTCATGAGCTTGATATTCTGGTTGAAACTCCCATTTTTGACGGGGCTAAAGAATCAGAGATTAGAGAATATCTGGTGGATGCAAACCTGCCGGTTAATTCCAAGACTGTTCTCTATGATGGACGCTCAGGTGAGCCTTTTGAGGATGAGGTTATGGTTGGGCGGGTTTATATGCTGAAACTTGCTCACATGGTTGATGATAAGATACACGCCAGGTCAACAGGGCCATACTCGCTGGTTACACAGCAGCCCCTTGGCGGTAAGGCACAGTTTGGCGGTCAGCGTCTCGGAGAGATGGAAGTATGGGCTCTCGAGGCTTACGGCGCCGCATATACGCTTCAGGAGCTTCTTACAGTAAAGTCTGATGATATGCTGGGAAGAGCGCGTATTTATGAAGCGATTGTTAAGGGTATTAACACTACCTCTCCGGGTATTCCTGAGTCATTTAATGTATTGATCCAGGAGCTTCGAGGTCTTGCCCTTGATGTAAGAATATTTGATGACAGGGGACAGGAAATCAGTCTCTCCGAATGGAGTGAAGGATTCAGTAAGTCCAAGAGAAGAATAAAAATTGACAGCCTGGAGAACGCCTAGGTTTTCACGCCTCTCCAGGGCTTAGATGTACTATTCTGTCTTTGGAGATAGAATGACTAACTTTTATTAAGGTTAAGGTACAATATGAGGGATTTTAACGATTTCAGCTCAATGCAGATTAAATTAGCTTCGCCGGATTTGATCAGAGAATGGTCATACGGGGAAGTTAAAAAGCCTGAGACAATTAACTACAGAACACTCAAGCCTGAAAGGGACGGACTGTTCTGTGAACGTATATTCGGAACAACCAAAGAGTGGGAATGCTACTGCGGTAAATTCAAGTCGATCCGTTACAAAGGGGTTGTCTGTGACCGTTGTGGTGTAGAAGTAACCCATTATAAGGTTCGTCGAGAAAGAAGCGGACATATAGAACTTGCCACTCCGGTTGCACACATCTGGTATTATCGATCAGTTCCATCAAGGATGGGACTGCTTCTTGATATGACCGTTAACCAGCTGAAATCTGTTCTCTATTATGAACGGTTTGTTGTTATCGATCCGGGAGAAGCAGAGGAACCGGAAGATGTAAAAAGGGGTGATGTTCTTGATGAGGAGAGCTTCAACGAATATTACGAAAAGTATGGAGATACTTTTGTTGCCGGAATGGGAGCAGAAGCGATCAAAGAGCTTCTTGCAAGCATTGACCTTGATGATGAATCCCGAATGCTTCGCGCAGAAATCCATGAGAAGGCGGCGAAGGAAGTCAAGATCGATAAAAAGCTGATTAAGCGTCTTGAAATTATTGAAGCCTTCAAAGAAAGCGGAAACAAACCAGACTGGATGATACTTGATGTTGTCCCGGTTATACCCCCTGAGCTTCGTCCAATGGTTCAGCTTGATGGCGGGCGCTTTGCTACCTCTGACCTTAATGACCTGTACCGTCGTGTTATTAATAGAAATAACCGCCTTAAGCGTCTTCTTATGCTTCGGGCACCTGAAATTATTGTGCGAAATGAAAAGCGAATGCTGCAGGAAGCAGTTGATGCACTTTTTGATAACAGCAGGCGTAAGCGAGCTGTAAAGGGAAAGGGGAACAGACCTCTTAAATCACTTAGTGATATGCTGAAAGGTAAGCAGGGTCGTTTCAGACAGAACCTCCTTGGTAAGCGGGTTGACTACTCTGGACGTTCCGTTATCGTTGTTGGTCCTGACCTGAAGCTGTACCAGTGCGGTCTTCCCAAGAAGATGGCTATTGAACTTTTTAAGCCCTTTATCATGAAACGTCTCGTTGATAAAGACTTTGTTCAGAATATAAAATCTGCCAAAAAAATGGTAGAAAACGAAAAATCAGAAGTATGGGAAGTGTTAGAGGAAGTTATCTCTGAGCATCCAGTGCTTCTTAACAGGGCCCCAACCCTTCACCGACTGGGAATCCAGGCCTTTGAGCCGGTTCTTGTTGAAGGAAAGGCTATAAAGCTTCATCCTCTCGTATGTCATGCCTATAATGCTGACTTCGATGGAGACCAGATGGCTGTTCATGTTCCTCTTTCTCCGAGGGCACAGCTTGAATGCTGGACGCTTATGCTAGCATCTCACAATCTTCTTTCTCCTGCTAATGGTCACCCGGTAGTTACCCCGAGTCAGGACATTGTTCTTGGTATCTATTACCTGACCATGGATAAAAAAGGTGGACTCGGTGAGGGGAAGCATTTTGATTCAGAAGATGAGGTTACCCGAGCCCTTGACTATGGACAGATCAGGCTGCGGTCAAAAATCAAATACTGGGTTGAAGATCAATTCATTGATACTACCGCGGGACGTCTTATTTTTAACGGCCTGCTTCCTGAAAAGTACGAATATGTAAATCAAACGGTGGCAGATAAAGATCTTTCAGCAATTATTGCCGATGTACTGAGGCAGTACGGCCCCAATGTCACGGTAAAAATGCTTGATGATATCAAATCCACCGGTTACTTATATGCAACCAGGTTCGGACCGACCATTTCGATGTCGGATATTATTGTCCCTGACGTAAAAGCTGAAATTATTGCAGAAGAAGACAAGAAGGTTGAATCAATCGAGAATGAATACCGTAACGGTTTCATTACCGATGAAGAACGGTACAATCGTGTTATTAACCTCTGGACAAACGCCAACGAAATAATTGCTGATAAGATGTTCGACCAGCTTTCAGAAAGCCAAGACGGCATGAATCCTATTTTTGCAATGGCCCAGTCCGGTGCTCGTGGCAGCAAACAGCAGATTAGACAGCTGGCTGGTATGCGTGGACTTATGGCGAAACCGAGTGGTGAAATCATTGAGGTCCCGATTCGAGCAAACTTTAAAGAGGGGCTTACCGTACTTGAGTACTTTATCAGTACAAATGGAGCCCGTAAGGGTCTTGCTGATACTGCTTTGAAAACTGCTGATGCCGGTTATCTTACCAGGAGACTTGTTGATATTGCTCAGGATGTTGTTATTTCCATGCCTGACTGTGGAACTACTGTTGGAATTGATATCTATGCTATCAAAGAAGGCGATGAGATTATAGAATCACTCGGATCCAGGGCACTTGGGCGAACACTTCTGTATGATTTAATTCATCCGGTAACAGGAGAAGTTCTAAAAACTGCCGATGAAGTCATTGATGAAGAAGTAGCGGATGAAATTGATAAACTTAATATAGATGCTATCGAAATCAGGTCAGTACTTACCTGTGAATCCCGTCACGGGGTTTGTGCGAAATGTTATGGAAGAAACCTCGGTACTTCCCGGGGCATAGAACTAGGTGAAGCTGTCGGTATTATCGCAGCTCAGTCTATCGGTCAGCCTGGTACACAGCTTACAATGAGAACCTTTCATATCGGTGGTATTGCCTCCCGATCTGTTGAAGAGAGTGATGTCAAACTGAATTATCCTGTCTATATCAAAGAATTAACTTCTAAGATAATTAAGACTGAAGATAAGAAAGTCATCTCTGTTCGAAGAGGTTACCTGATCGTTCAGCGGATTATTGCCAAAAACCAACTCAAGGGTGATGTTGAATTCCTGGTGGAAGATGGATCCCGGGTCTATTCAGGAATCCCCGTGGCAATGGTTGATGGAAAGGAATTTGTTACTAAAAATTCTGGTATTGTTAAGATTCAAAGAAAAACTATTTATATACTTGGTGATTCCCACTCAATTCCAATCAATGTCGGAACCGAGATGCTTACCAAGGAAGATAAGTTTCATGAAAGAAGTGAGATTCTTGCAACCTTTGACCCGTGGTTTGAGCCAATTCTTACTGAGGTTAAAGGGACAATTGAATTCGTCGATATCGAACTTAATAAAAGTCTTCGGGAAGAAATTGATCCCGCGTCAAGTGTAACAAAAAGGGTGATTGTAGAGTATAAAACTGAAAAACTTCAGCCTCGAATTAATGTAAGTCGACCTAATGAAGATCCAATTACCTATCTTCTCCCCAAAGGCGCTCACATTATGATTGATAATGGGGCCCTTCTCGAGGCAGGAACTGTTCTTGCAAAGATTCCACGAGGTGCGGCTAAAACCAAGGATATTACCGGTGGTCTGCCGCGGGTCGCCGAACTCTTTGAAGCCCGAACTCCAAAGGATGCGGCAACATTAACCGCTATTGATGGTACTGTTACCATCGGTGATACGGTAAAGAATAAGCGTAAAATCAATGTTGAAAGCTCAGATGGCGTAAAGAAAGAATATTCAATTCCTGTTTCCAAGTTTCTTCGGGTACAGGATGGTGATTTTATTGTCAAGGGTGAAAAAATTGATGATGGCCCTGTTGATCCTCATGAAATTTTAAGGATTAAAGGACCTAGAGAGCTTCAAAAGTTCCTTGTAAATGAAATTCAGGAAGTGTATCGGCTCCAGGGTGTTGCTATTAATGATAAGCACATTGAAACTATAGTCCGACAGATGCTGAGAAAGGTAAAACTCTCTGATCCGGGCGATTCAAACTTTGTTATTGAGCAGATTGTTGATAAGTTTGAATTCATCGGAGAAAACGATCGTGTTCTTGAGGAAGGTGGAAAGCCGGCCACTGCAACACCGGTCCTTATGGGTATTACCAAGGCGGCCCTGAATACGGAATCCTTTATTTCAGCGGCCTCTTTCCAGGAAACTACCAGGGTTCTTACCGACGCGGCAATAAAGGGAAAGGTCGACCAGCTTCGTGGTCTGAAAGAAAATGTAATTATCGGTCATCTGATTCCCGCCGGAACGGGTGTCAGAGATTACCAGGATGTTGATGTCTACCAGAATGAACCTGGTGATCTTGAATACAGTCCTGAGCCTGAAGAAGTTGAAGGAGAAGGTGTGGAAGGCGAAGTCGCTGCCGAACCATCTGCTCCCGCGGGACCTTCTGCAGGTCCAGCTGCAGGTCCAGAGGCAAAACCTGAGTAAGGAAGTGACCGGCAGCAGAAAAAGCGGATTAATTACTTGACAAAAACAGGTTCAAAATAAGCATATCATGGATTGTTTTTATTTATAATATGCAATAAGGAAATTAAAGTTAACATAAGAAACGGGAGTAACAATGCCAACTATTAACCAGTTAATCAGAAAAGGCAGAAAAGCCAAGCATAAGAAATCTAAATCACCAGCTCTTCAGCAGTGTCCTCAGCGCCGGGGGGTTTGTACTCGAGTTATGACTTTTACACCAAAAAAGCCTAACTCAGCCTTGAGAAAGGTTGCCAGGGTTCGATTAACCAACGGCATAGAGGTTACTGCATATATTCCAGGTATAGGTCACAATCTCCAGGAACACTCGGCTGTAATGATCAGGGGAGGAAGAGTAAAAGACCTTCCTGGTGTTAGATATCATATTATCCGGGGAACTCTTGATACTCTGGGTGTTGAAGATAGAAGAAAAAGCCGCTCCAAATACGGAGCAAAGCGGCCTAAGGCATAATACGGAAGAAAATCAGAGAGGAACAGTATGCGTAGACGTAGACCACCAAAAAGAGAAATTTTGCCCGATCCCAAGTATGGAAGTAAACTTGTAACAAAGTTTGTAAACTGTATGATGCTGCAGGGGAAAAAAGGCGTTTCTGAGTCCATTTTCTATAGAGCAATGGATATACTTGAAGAAAAAACACAAAAAGATCCTATTGAAGTATTTGTGCAGGCCCTTGAGAATTCTAAACCGACTGTAGAGGTAAAATCACGACGGGTAGGTGGTGCAACGTACCAGGTTCCTGTAGAGATTCGACCTGAAAGAAGGCAGGCTCTCGGTATCCGGTGGCTGGTTCTTCATTCCCGCTCCAGATCTGAGAACACCATGTTTCAGCGCCTCGCCGGTGAACTTATGGATGCCTACAATAATACAGGAATTTCAATTAAGAAAAAAGAAGATACCCATAAAATGGCAGAAGCTAACAAGGCCTTTGCTCATTATAAGTGGTAGATTTTATATAATTACTTTTGTGATTTTTTCGAATACCAGGTTTATGCCTGGTATTCGGTGTTTATAGTAATAGGAAAAATACAGGAGATGGTTTGCTATGCCCCGTGAATTGCCCTTAGCCCGGACAAGAAATATCGGTATTATGGCTCATATTGATGCAGGGAAAACTACTCTGACAGAGCGTATACTGTTTTATACCGGTAAAACTCATAAGATTGGTGAGGTCCACGACGGAAACGCCGAAATGGACTGGATGATCCAGGAGAAAGAACGGGGCATTACTATAACTGCGGCCGCTACTACCTGTTACTGGAAAAATACCAGGATTAATATAATTGATACTCCCGGACATGTTGATTTTACCATGGAAGTGGAGCGAAGTCTCAGGGTTCTCGATTCAGCAATTGCGGTTTTTGACGGGGTTGCCGGTGTTGAGCCTCAGTCTGAAACAGTCTGGCGTCAGGCCGACAAGTATCATATCCCGCGAATATGCTTTGTGAACAAACTTGACCGTATCGGAGCGGATTTTGAGCGCTGCCTTGTGATGATCAGGGAAAAGCTTTTTGCGACACCTGTCGCTCTTCAGATCCCTATTGGAGTAGAGGATACTTTTGAGGGGGCAATAGACCTGATTCATGGAAAAGCCTTCTACTGGGTAGATGAAGAAGGAAGTGAAGTCGAAGAACGAGAGGTTCCTGAAAACCTGAGGGAATCGTACGAGCTCCATCGTCATGATATGCTGGAACTTCTTGCTGATCATGATGATGAACTGATGGAAGTGTATCTCGATGGCGGTGAGCCTTCTTCTGAGAGCATTATGCGGGCTGTCCGGAATGCTACCCTTGCTACAGCCCTTTTTCCCGTACTCTGCGGCAGCGCCTTAAAGAATAAGGGTGTGCAGCCGGTACTTGATGCAATTGTAGATTATCTTCCTTCTCCAAAAGATGTTCCTGTAATTTCAGGCCATGATGTGAAGGATCATGATACGATGATTCCCCGGGAAGCGAGTGACAAGGAAGCATTCTGCGCCCTTGTTTTTAAGATAATTTCAGATCCCCATGTGGGAAAACTGTCATATATACGGGTCTATTCTGGTCACATAAAGGCTGGTGACTCAATTTTTAATGTTACAGCAGGGAAGAAAGAACGGGTCAACAGGTTTCTCAGGATGCATGCCAATGACCGGGAAAGCGTATCTGAGATCTATACCGGCGATATTATAGCTGTTGTGGGTCTGAAGACCGGGAGAACCGGCGATACCATCACCCTGGAGAATGGGCAGATTCTTCTTGAAAAAATGGAGTTTCCTGATCCGGTTATTTCCGTGGCAATTGAGCCGAAGACCAAGGCTGACCAGGAAAAGCTGATTTCAACCCTGGGACGCCTCGAGGATGAAGATCCTACTTTCAAGGCAGATAATAATTCGGATACAGGGCAGCTGATTATCTCCGGTATGGGAGAGCTGCATCTCGATATTATTGTAGACCGGCTCATCAGGGAATTCAATATTCAGGCAAATGTGGGCAAACCTCAGGTGACCTATAAGGAGACCGTTACAGCTGCTGCTGACTCAGATATGAAATATGAAAAGCAGATTGCCGGTAAAGACCAGTTCGGCCATGTAAAGATTAAAATCGAGCCATCGGGGAAAGGTGAAGGGTTCGTTTTTGAGAATAAACTTCCCCCCGGAAATATCCCTGAAGAGTTTTTCTCTGATATAGAAGGAGGACTCTCCGATGGAATGCAGGCCGGGGTAATTGCCGGCTATAAGATGGATGATATAAAGGTAACTCTTGTTGACGGCTCCTTTGATGAAAACAGCTCTATCGGCACTGCGTACCGCATTGCGGCAGGTATGGCCTTCAGGGAAGGGGCAAAAAAGGCCTCTCCGGCCCTCATGGAGCCTGTCATGAAGCTTGAAATAGTATCACCCGATGAGTACACCGGGGATATAATAAATGATCTAAACAGTAGAAGGGGAAAGATTGAAGGAATTGATATCCGTGCTGAATTGAAGGTTGTAGACGCGGTAGTGCCTCTCTCTGAAATGTTTGGCTATGCTACCAGCATCCGTTCCATGAGCCAGGGAAGGGCATCTCATACACTTCAGTTTTCTCACTATGACAGGGTACCTGGGACTATTACAGACAATATAGTTGCAAGAATGAGCGGACGGGCCCCTTATTGATGGTAACCTGGTATAAAAAGAGCCCTGAATTAAAAAAAATCGAATTCAAAGCTGATTTAGTATATTTTTCGATTAATTACTTGACAGAATAAGCCAAATTTTTTTTATTTCATAAACCTGCTCACCGAACTGGGGAAGGGCAGGAGTATGCTTATTTAGAATTTTTGTGTTACTTTTAAAACACATTGGATTTGCATATTTTTTGATATTTTTGCTTATATAAACGAAATTTTATAAAGGAGTTATCCACATGGCAAAAGAAAAATTCGACAGGTCGAAACCACATGTTAATGTGGGTACCATCGGTCATATTGACCATGGTAAGACTACATTGACTTCTGCTATCACAAAATGTCTTAATACCGCCTACGGTACCGGTGCTGCTATCGATTTCGATCAAATTGATAATGCTCCTGAGGAAAAAGCAAGAGGAATAACGATTGCAACCTCTCACCAGGAGTACGAAACAAAAACACGTCATTACGCTCATGTTGACTGTCCCGGACACGCTGACTATATTAAGAATATGATTACGGGTGCTGCCCAGATGGACGCCGGTATTCTTGTAGTTGCTGCCACAGATGGTGCAATGCCTCAAACCAGAGAGCACGTACTGCTTGCGCACCAGGTAAATGTTCCTTACATGCTGGTATATCTTAACAAGGTTGATATGCTTGATCCTGAAGATCGAGATGAAATGGTTGAGCTGGTTGAAATGGAAATTCGTGAGCTTCTGAGCAAAAACGACTTCCCCGGCGATGATGTACCTGTTATCCCTGGTTCAGCTCTCAAGGCCCTCGAAGCTGCTGATGCAGGAAACCAGGACGATGAATGGTTTCAGTCAATTCTCAAACTTGGCGATGCTCTTGATACATATGTTCCAGATCCTGAGCGGGAAAAAGATAAGCCTTTCCTCATGCCTATAGAAGACGTCTTTTCAATTACCGGTCGCGGTACAGTTGTTACTGGTCGTATTGAAAGAGGTGTTGTTAATACTGGTGATGAGATAGAAATTATTGGTTTTACAGAGACCCAAAAATCTGTTTGTACCGGTGTTGAGATGTTTAGAAAGATTCTCGATGAAGGTATGGCTGGTGATAACGTTGGGTGTCTGCTCCGTGGTACCGCTAAAGAAGATGTCCAGAGAGGACAGGTTCTTGCCAAGCCCGGATCAATTACTCCTCACTTGAAGTTTGATGGACGTGTATACGTTCTGAAAAAAGAAGAAGGTGGACGTCACACTCCATTCTTTAATAACTATCGTCCCCAGTTCTACTTCAGAACAACAGATGTTACCGGATCGATAGTGCTTCCCGATGGAGTAGAAATGGTTATGCCTGGTGATGACGTCGACATGAAAGTCGAGCTTATTACTCCTGTAGCTATGGAAGAAGAGCTTCGATTCGCAATCCGTGAAGGTGGACGTACTGTTGGCGCCGGAGTTGTAACTAAAATTACTGAGTAAGAATTTTAAGATCAGTACATTATATAACTGTACTCAGGCCATCAGAAGATGGCCTGAGTTTACAGTATAAACAAATTGCAAGAATAGGTATAGAACAGTGTCAAAGTTAACAGGACAACGGATACGAGTAAAGTTGAGATCCTTCGATGCAAAGCTGCTGGATCAGTCAGCTGAGAAGATTGTAGCTACTACAAATAGAAGTGGAGCGAAGATAGCAGGGCCTGTGCCTCTGCCGACCAAGATCGAAAAGTTTTGTGTTCTTCGTTCGCCACATGTTAATAAAAAGTCTCGTGAGCAGTTTGAAATTCGAACCCACAAGAGACTCATTGATATTATTGATCCCAACTCTGATACTGTTGAAGCTTTGATGAAACTCGAGCTTCCGGCTGGCGTTTCTGTGGATATTAAGTCTTAAGCAGTTTCGTATTTTATTAAAACAATAAAGAATTACTTGATTTGAAAACTCTCAGGTTACTACTGAAGAAGATATACTATTGGTTAAACGGGTTAACGTGATGAAAAAAGCACTAATAGGAAAGAAGATAGGGATGACCCAATTCATTCAGGAAGATGGAACAGCTGTTCCTGTCACTGTTTGTGAGCTCGGTCCCTGTGTTATTGTGCAGAAAAAAACTGATGAAAAAGACGGATATTCTGCGTTAAAGCTCGGATACCAGGATACAAAAGAACATCGCCTTACATCACCAGTGTTGAAAGATTTACAAAAGAAGGGACTGACTCCGAAGAAAGTTCTTAGAGAAGTAGACCTTTTTGATGAAGGACTTGAAGTCGGAAGCACAATAGACTGCACCATTTTTAATGAAGAAGATGTTGTTCAGGTGACTGGAATCTCTAAAGGACGTGGATTTGCCGGTGTTATTAAGCGCCATGGTTTTTCTGGCGGTCGGATGACTCACGGTTCTCACTTCCACAGGGCTCCTGGTTCAATCGGTGCCTGTGCATATCCTGGAGAAGTCTGGAAAGGGCAGAAAATGCCGGGACATTACGGAACACAGAAGACTACAGTTAAGAATCTGAAGATAGTTAAAGTGCTCCAGGAAAAAAACATTGTACTTATTAAAGGCGCTGTTCCCGGAACGAGAAATTCCATTATTACTGTAAGAGAAAAATAGTCGAACAGGTATCGAGCGATGAAAATTGATAAATACTCAAAAGACGGAAAAGTAGTTGGCCAGGTTGATTTGGCTGATGAAGTTTTTAATTCCGAAGTCAACGATGTTCTAATATATGAACTGATAAAAGCTGCTAATGCTAATTTAAGACAGGGCACCCACAAAACCAAGGAAAGAGCTGAAGTTCGCGGCGGCGGGACGAAGCCCTGGAGACAGAAAGGTACTGGCCGGGCACGAGCAGGTACTACAAGATCTCCTATATGGGTTGGCGGTGGTGTAGTTTTTGGACCAAGGGTTAGAAGCTACCGTACTGATTTACCTAAAAAAGTAAAGAAGGCAGCATACCGTTCGCTTTTTTCTCTTAAGCAAAAAGAAGGAAGTCTTAAGGTTGTTGAAGATATAAGTGTTGATGGCAAAACAAAAGAAATGGCAGCTATTGGCAAAGCACTTGAAATCAATAAAGCTGTTTTGATAACAGACAACGAAGATAATCTACTGAAGCGTGCTATAAAGAATATTCCCTGGTTTACATACAACAATGTAAAAAGAATCTCCAGCAGAGATATTTTTTATTCAAAAGAAGTCGTTATCACAGAAAGTGCCGTGAAATTTTTGAATGAGCAGTTTGCGAAGGCAGGAAAATAATGAATTCAAATGATATCCTGATTAGACCTATTATTTCTGAAAAAACTACAGGAATGATGGAGCTGAATAAATATGTTTTTGAAGTTTCAATGAAATCAAACAAATTGATGGTCCGAAGAGCCGTTAAGGAGCTTTTCGGTGTTCAGCCTGAAAAGATTAATATTATGCGTGTCAGGGGAAAGAAAAAAAGAATCAGGTATCAGGTTGGTACTACCTCTGCATGGAAAAAAGCAATTGTTACTCTGAAAGACGGCGACAAGATAGATATTTTTGAAGCTCAGTAGGTTTTTAAGCCTGATAACCAGGAAAGCAACAGGAAATTAAAAATGGCAATTAAAAAATTTCGACCAATAACACCGGCAGCAAGATATAAGACTGTTCTGGATTTTTCTGAACTGACTACCGATAGGCCGACTAAATCTCTTACGAAAGGGAAAAAGGAAACTGCAGGTAGAGGACATAAGGGGCAGATTTCAGTCAGAAGAAGAGGTGGTGGTCATAAGCGTAGATACCGGACTATCGATTTTAAAAGAAACAAGTATGATATCGAAGGACGAGTTGCAACAATCGAATATGATCCTAATAGATCTGCAAACATTGCTTTGATTAACTATATTGATGGTGAAAAAAGATACATTGTCGCTCCTGCCGGCCTGCAAGTCGGTGACAAGATAATGTCAGGAGAAAACGTTGAAATTAAGCCTGGGAATGCAATGCCCATGGATAAAATACCCCTCGGCTCTGATATATTTAACATTGAGATGACCAGGGGAAAAGGCGGACAGCTTGTTCGATCTGCCGGTACTTCGGCAGTTCTTACGGCGAAAGAAGGTAACTACTGTCTTGTTAAACTTCCATCCGGTGAAATACGAAAAGTTCATAAAGACTGTTATGCAACTTACGGAGAAGTTGGAAACAAGGACCATCAGAACATTACCATCGGTAAAGCTGGAAGAACCAGATGGCTGAAAAGACGTCCCAAGGTACGTGGTGTAGCAATGAATCCAGTTGATCACCCAATGGGTGGTGGAGAAGGAAAATCTTCCGGTGGTGGTCACCCTGTTTCACCTACAGGTGTTCCTTCAAAAGGATATAAAACACGGAAAAAACATAAATACAGCGATAAATACATAGTTAAGAGAAGGAAATAAATATGGCACGATCAGTTAAGAAAGGCCCCTTTATTGATATCAAACTTTATAAAAAGATTCAGGGAATGAATGCTTCTAATTCAAAAAAAGCAATAAAAACCTGGTCAAGAAGATCTACTATTTTTCCTGAAATGATAGGTCACACATTGATGGTCCACAATGGGAAAAATTTTGTACCTGTATATGTTTCTGAAAACATGGTAGGCCACAAATTGGGAGAATTCTCCCCAACCCGGACTTATAGAGGGCATACCAGTAAAGATGATAAAATAGCAAAAAGGAAGAAGTAATGGAATCTATAGCTTTTTCAAAAAATAATCGTGTGTCGGCCAGTAAGGCTCGTCTGGTTGCAAATGAAATCAGGGGATACTCATTACCTGAAGCACTTGATGTGCTGAAGGCAATGCCACAAAAATCGGCAAACCTGATTCTTAAGACCCTGTATTCAGCAGGTGCAAACGCAAAATATAAAGATCCTAATATAATTGAAGAAAAACTTTATATTAAGAAAATTTGTATTGACGAAGGTCCTACTCTAAAGCGTTTTAGACCTCGTGCCCGTGGACGAGCATCAAGAATTAGAAAACGAACGAGCAGTATACTGATCGTGTTATCAGACGAAAACTAGGTTAAAGGATAGATTTATGGGGCAGAAGGTAAATCCAATAGGAATCAGGCTGGGAATCACCAGAACATGGGATTCAATCTGGTATGAAGATAAAAAAGGCTATGTTAAAAATCTTCATGAAGATTTCGCGATTAAAAAATATATTGAAAAAACCAGAAAAAACGCGGGTATCGCAAGAATTACAATTGAAAGATTTCCAGATCGAGTAAATGTAAATATTCATGCGGCACGACCCGGAGTTCTTATTGGTAAGAAGGGAGTTGATATTGAGGCACTTAAGAAAGAGCTTCAGAAAATCGCTTCTAAAAATGTCTATATCAATATAATAGAAGTCAAGAAACCGGAAAAAAACGCAAAACTGATTGCAGAGCAGATAGCTTCACAATTAGAAGGTCGATTTCCCTACCGGAGAGCTGTTAAGCAGGCGATAACAAATGCCATGAGGAGCGGCGCGCAGGGGATTAAAATCGTAATTTCAGGTCGACTTAATAACGCTGAAATGGCCAGGACTGAATCGTATAAAGACGGAAGAATTCCGCTTCATACATTGAGGGCAGACATAGATTATGGAACAGCTGAATCCCTTACTTCCTTTGGTATAACCGGAATTAAAGTGTGGATATATAATGGAAATGTCCTGTCAAATGCACAGGAAAATGAAGAAGATAAATATACTGTTAAAAGAAAAACTAAGTAACAGCGTGAAGTGAAAGGTAATATGCCATGTTAATGCCAAAAAGAGTTAAATATAGAAAAATACAACGCGGAAGAAGTAAGGGAATTGCAACCAGGGGTTCTACGATTGCATTTGGAGAATATGCCCTTAAAACCGTCGAAACTGGAAATATTACCAGTCGACAAATTGAGGCTGCTCGTGTTGCTATTTCGAGAAAGGTTAAGAGGGGTGGAAAATTGTGGATTAGGATTTTCCCCAATACTCCATTCACGAAAAAACCTGCCGAAACCCGAATGGGAAAAGGTAAGGGTAATCCTGAAGGATGGATTGCACCTGTGAAACCTGGGAAAATAATGTTTGAGATCGCCGGTGTAGATGAAGAAATGGCTCGAGAAGCGTTTAAAAGTGCTTCAAATAAACTTCCGGTAAAAACAAAATTTATATCAATAAATAAGTAATTTGAAGGAATCGGGAAATGAAAGGTAAACTCGAAGAACTAACGATAGAAGAAATTGACAAGAGTCTTGTCGATTCAAAAGAAGAATTAAGAAAAGAAAGATTTCTTTCGGTAACCAGCAAGGTTGATGATCCGAAGAAAATACGTGAGCTTAAAAAGCATATTGCGAGAATACTGACGCTAAAGAATGAATATAAGCTCAAGATAAGGACCAAGTAGGAAAACTGGAGTAATTAGAATATCATGGAATCAAGAAGGAAACAGCTAATCGGAAAAGTCGTCAGTAATAAGATGGATAAAACAGTGGTCGTTGAAATTGAAAACCTTGTTATGCATTCTCTTTACAAAAAATCTGTTCGGAGAAGCAAAAAGGTTAAAAGTCACGATGAAAAAAATGAATGTTCAATTGGTGACACCGTAAAGATTGAAGAAACAAGACCTCTGTCTAAATATAAACGATACAGACTTATTGAAATTGTTGAAAAAGTAAAATAGAGGCCGAAAATGATACAAGTAGAAACAATGCTTGATGTAGCTGATAATAGCGGTGTCCGAAAAGTCCAGTGTATCAAAATACTGGGCGGTTCAAAAAGACGCTACGCATCTGTTGGTGATATAATAGTTGTTGCGGTTAAAGACTCCCAACCTTCTTATGGTCTTAAAGATTCTACAGGAAAAAAAGTCCATACTAAGGCTGTTCTTAAAGCTGTTGTTGTTAGAACTAAAAAAGCAGTTAGAAGAAAAGATGGCACTTATATTAAATTTGATGATAATGCAGTTGCTATAATTGATGCCAAAGGAGAACCGAAAGGCTCACGTATTTTTGGACCAGTTGCTCGGGAACTGCGTGAAAAGAATTTTTTGAAAATAGTATCCCTTGCTCCTGAAGTTCTTTAAAGGTAAGAAAAATGAAAACTAAATTAAAAACCAATGACCAGGTGGTTGTCATTTCCGGAGCGGATAGAGGAAAGAGAGGCAAGATACTTGCTGTCAGCGCAAAAAACGACAAAGTTATCGTAGAAGGCGTAAATAAAAAGAATAAATACATCAAAGCTACCCAGGAAAATCCTAAAGGTGGAATGATAACAAGAGAATATCCGGTCAATCTCTCAAATGTAATGTACTTTTGTGATAAATGCAAAAAAGGCGTTAGGGTTCAAAAAGTCATAAGTGATGGCAAAGATAAAGGAAGAACCTGTAATAAATGTGGTAAGAGTATCGATAAGTAGGTAATTAGAAAATGACTGCCAGATTAAAAGAAGAATATCTAAAAAGCGTAAAAGACAGCCTTTATAAAAAGTTTAGTTATAAGTCTGTTATGCAGATTCCAAAACTCGAAAAGATTGTTTTAAATGTTGGTATGGGTGAAGCTCACTCAAACACTAACGGTTTAAACGCAGTAATTGATGAGTTGTCGACTATAACGGGGCAAAAAGCCGTAAAGACTGTAGCCAAAAAATCTATTGCTAATTTCAAAATTCGCGATGGATATGACGTCGGCTGCAGGGTGACGCTTCGTGGTGAAAGAATGTATGAATTTCTTGATAGACTGATAAACGTTTCGTTGCCACGGGTAAGGGACTTTAAGGGTTTATCGCCAAAATCATTTGATGCATTCGGAAATTATAACTTTTCTGTAAAGGAACAGATTATCTTTCCCGAAATTGATTTTGATAAAGTTGATACAATTCATGGAATCAATATTACAATCGTTTCTACGGCAAAAACCAAAGATGAGGCATATGCCTTATTGAGAGGTTTTAATATGCCGTTCAGAGAGTAGGAGTATTAACGTGGCAAAAAAAAGTATTGTTGCAAAACACCAGAGGCCAGGTAAGTTCAAAGTTAGAGAGTACAATAGATGTGCGATCTGTGGACGGCCCAGAGGTTATATGCGAAGATTTGATATGTGCAGAATTTGTTTTCGTAAGCTTGCAAGCGAAGGACAAATTCCCGGCGCAACTAAATCTTCTTGGTAAATTATTATGAGTGAATTATTTATACATTCTACTTGGAGCAGGAAAGAAAGATGAGTGGAGTTACAGATCCTATAGCTGATATGCTGACGAGAATAAGAAACGCTATCCATGCGAGTCATTTCAAGGTAGATATACCTTCGTCAAAAATGAAAGTCGCAATAGCCAAAATTCTCAAAGATGAAGGCTTTATAAAAAATTATAAGATGCTTGATTCGGCCACAAAACAGAAAATACTTCGAATTTACCTGAAGTATCCATCTGCTGACGAATCTGCTATTATTAATCTTAGAAGAATAAGCAAACCTGGCAGAAGAGTTTATATTAAAGCTGAAGAACTCAAGCCGGTTTATAACAATATAGGTGTTTGGATTTTATCTACATCTAGAGGTGTTATCACTAACAAGGCAGCTAAAAAGCTGAATGTTGGTGGAGAAGTTATTTGCGAAATATCTTAATAATAATAAAAGAAGTGAGTAGTCATGTCTAGAATAGGTAATAAACCGATTAATGTGCCTGATAATGTTACAGTAGACATCAAAGACAGGGTCATTGCTATAAAAGGCCCTCTCGGTGAAGATAGTCTTGAAGTTCTTGAGGGTGTAACTATCAGCATGAACGATAAAGTAATAACGATTGGAGTTGATAGTGATGATAAGCAGCTGGCTGCTTATCAGGGACTATTCAGGTCCTTAATCAGCAATATGGTTGTTGGAACATCCCAGGGATTTGAAAAAGACCTCGAGATAATCGGTGTCGGATACAGAGCCAACCAGCAGGGAGAGAACATCCAGTTTCAGCTTGGTTATTCTCATCCAATCTTGTTTGAAGCACCTGCCGGAATTAAGCTTGAAGCAGTTGAAGCCACCAAGGTCAAAGTTAAGGGAATCAACAAGCAGGCTGTAGGTCAGGTCGCAGCAAATATAAGGAAATTAAGACCGCCAGAACCATATAAAGGTAAAGGCATACGTTATAAAGATGAATATGTCAGGAGAAAGGCCGGTAAAGCAGGTAAATAGTCATGGAAAAACTGAAACTGAAAAAAAAGAAACTTCAGAGACGTAAATACAGCATCAAAAAGAAGCTGCGTGCGCAAAAAGGAAAACTGCGTCTCTGTATTTCTAAAACCAATAAAAACTTTTACGCACAAATTATTGACGACGATAAGGGCCATACGCTTGTTGGTGTTTCAACCCTTTCATCTGATCTAAAAGACGAAAAGATCGCCAGTAATATTGCCGCAGCAAAAGTCCTTGGGAAAGTACTGGCCGAGAAGGCAGTAGCTCAGGGAATAAAAAAAGTGATATTTGATCGTAATGGAAATCTTTACCATGGTAAAATAAAAGCATTTGCTGATGCGGCTCGTGAAAATGGACTGGAATTTTAGGAGATTTATATTATGAAAATAAAGCGTCATAAAGCAAATACAGATGGGATCGAACTTACCGAAAAGATCGTAACAATAAATCGTGTCGCTAAAGTTGTGAAAGGTGGTCGAAGATTCTCCTTTAATGCCCTGGCTGTAGTAGGGGATGGGAATGGACATGTTGGTGTCGGTTTTGGTAAAGCAAATGAAGTTCCTGATGCAATTGATAAAAGTAAGGAAGATGCAAAGAAAAACGTTTATAGAGTTAATCTGAAGAAAAACACCATACCTCACGAGGTGATTGGAAAGTTTAAATCTGCGAAGGTTATTCTTAAACCAGCAGCACCTGGTACTGGAATTATTGCCGGAGCAACTGTGCGCGCAGTAGTAGAAAGAGCCGGGATTGGTGATATTTTGACTAAATCGCAGGGTTCAAGAAATCCAATTAATATTGTAAAAGCGACGCTTGATGGTTTACTTCAGTTGAGAAGTTTTGAAGAAGCTGCCAGGAATAGAGATATATCAATATCAAAATTATTTGAATAGTAGGACAGTAGCATGGCTAATAAAATAAAAGTCAAACAGATACGAAGCGCAATTTCTACCAAACCAAAACAGAGAGCTACTTTGAGAGCTCTCGGTTTAAGAAAGATGAATGCAGAGCGTATTCATGATGACAACGAAGTAATTCGAGGAATGATATTCGTAGTAAGTCATTTAGTTGAAGTAGAAGAATTAAATGGATAGTGAGAATACTGTTATGGAAAGATACGAAATAAAGAAACCAGAATATATTAAAAGCCGAAAAAGAGTCGGACACGGCCGTGGATCAGGTTCTGGAAAAACATGTGGTCGTGGTCAGGATGGACAAAAAAGCCGGTCTGGCAGTAGCAAAAGGCCCTGGTTTGAAGGTGGCCAGATGCCACTCCAGCGACGTGTTCCTAAGCGTGGTTTTAATAATATTTTTAAGAAACAATTCCAGCTCGTAAATGTATCACAACTTGAAAAAATATCTGATAGTGAAATTACTCCTGAAGTACTTCAAAAAAACGGGTTTATAAAGAACAGTACTAAACTTGTTAAAATTCTTGGAAATGGAGAAATTACAAAATCCTTTAAAGTATCTGCAGATGCATTTTCACAAACTGCTATCGATAAAATTAAAAAAGCAGGCGGCGATATTGCAGTAAGAGAGCTTTCTTCTAAGGAAGAAGCATCAAGTTCTACTGAATAGTTATTCAAGGTTAAAAAATGTCAAATGCAGTAGTAAATATTTTTAAGATTCCTGAATTAAGAAAACGGATACTTTTCACTATTTTCGTGTTGGTAGTTTATCGTATAGGTGCGCATATTCCTATTCCTGGAATAAACGTTGAGGCCCTTAAAACATATTTTACAGAAGTGCAGGGCGCCGGATTCATGGAGTTCTTTGACCTTTTTTCTGGCGGAGCCCTTAAGAGATTTACCATATTTGCACTTGGTATAATGCCATATATTTCATCTTCTATTATTGTAGACTTATTAAAGGTAGTCTTTCCGTATCTCGAGAATCTTTCTAAGGAAGGAGCTGAAGGACAGAAAAAATTGAGCCTTTATACACGTTATGGTACAGTGCTATTATGTGTATTTCAATCTTTTGCCCTTACTGTCTGGATGAAATCAATGGAAACCAGGGCAGGAGGGAAAGTTGTTCCTTCCGATTCTGGAATAGCCTTTGTTATTGTATCAGTTATCGCTATAACTACCGGTACCATGGTTCTTATGTGGCTTGGGGAAATAATTACCGAAAGAGGTATCGGAAATGGTATTTCTCTCATAATTATGGGTGGTATCATTGTAAGAGCCCCGCAGGCTGTTGCACAAACTATGAAAAAGATCTCTGACACTGGAGAACCGATAGTTGGAATAATATTAGTAGGTATTTTTCTACTGGTTATAGCAGCTTCAATTTTATTGACTCTTGGAGCACGCAGGATACCTGTGCAATATGGTAAAAAGATGGTGGGGCGAACGGCGGTTCAGCAGCCAGCCCAGTTTATACCATTAAAGGTAAATGCGGCAGGAGTAATACCTATCATTTTTGCTTCTGCTTTATTGATGTTTCCTTCTCAGATAATCAATATGTTGAAATTGACTAAATTTGAATATCTAAATAAGATACAATACTGGCTGGCACCCGGGCAAATACCCTATATGATTGTGTATGGGGGATTAATTATCTTTTTCTGCTTCTTTTATACCGCTATTAGATTTAATCCGGTTGACATCGCAGACAATCTAAAAAAATATGGTGGCTTCATTCCGGGAATTCGACCAGGACAGAATACAACAGATCATTTAACAGAAATTTTAAATAAGATAACCTTATCAGGCGCTATATTCCTTGCTTTTATTGCAATAGTTCCTGATTTTATTATACGAATCTGGCCTGAACAGGTGGCACCTGAAATGGCTTATTTATTCGGAGGTACTTCATTGCTTATTATAGTTGGAGTGGCACTGGATACATTAAAACAAATTGAGTCTCAACTGTTAATGAGACATTATGATGGTTTTATAAAGAATAAGAATATAAAAGGGCGGAAATAAACCCCCTTTATTGAGAGTTTTTATGGCAAAAGAAGATCCCATTGAAGTCGAAGGAATAGTAATAGAACCATTACCGAATGCAATGTTTCGGGTTAAGCTCGACAATGGGCATCTTGTGCTGGCACATATCTCAGGAAAGATGCGTATGCATTACATTCGAATACTTGCTGGAGACAGGGTGACTGTAGAATTATCACCTTATGATCTCAAAAGGGGAAGAATAGTATATCGTTCAAAGTGAAATATCCTGCCGGATATTTGCGAACGACATTACTTTAAGAGGTTTATAATGAAAGTTAAAGTATCAGTAAAAAAAATGTGTAGCGATTGTCATGTTATCAAGCGACATGGTGTTGTCAGGGTTATTTGTAAAAATCCTCGACATAAGCAGCGACAAAAATTAAGAACGACTAAAAAGCACTAGATTAAAGAGGGAATATGGCTAGGATTGCAGGTGTTGATTTACCTAATAATAAGAAAATTGAGATAGCTCTTACCTATATTTATGGAATTGGTCCGACTACTTCAAAAAAGATTGTCACCGATGCAAAGGTTGATCCTGAACGTCGTGTTAAAGATCTCACTGATGAAGAAATCAACCAGATTCGACAGACTATTGATAGTTCAGCTAAAGTTGAGGGAGACCTCAGAACTGAACATGCAATGAATATAAAACGTCTAATGGATATCGGATGTTACCGTGGACTTCGTCACAGAAGAGGTCTTCCCGTTAGAGGACAAAATACCAAGAATAATGCCAGAACCCGTAAAGGAAACCGGAAAGCCGCTGTTGGCAGGAAAAAGAAGTAAGGAGTAAACGGTGAAACAGAAAAAAACTAAGAAGAAAGAAAAAAAGAATATTCCTATAGGGCGCGCCTATATAAGGGCTACCTATAATAATACTATAATTACATTAACTGACATGCAGGGTAATGTAATATCATGGGCAACAGCTGGTGGAGAAGGCTTCAAGGGGTCTCGTAAATCAACCCCTTTTGCAGCTCAGATGGCAGCAAAATCAGCCGCTCAGAAAGCTATGGATAATGCAGGTCTGAAATCTGTTGAAGTTTTCGTAAAAGGACCTGGAATTGGCAGAGAAGCAGCTATACGATCTCTTTTCCAAACAGGAATAACGGTTACGAAAATAAAAGATGTTACTCCTGTGCCACATAATGGCTGCAGACCAAAAAAACGCAGAAGAGTTTAAGGGAGATAACTGGAAATGGCTAAATATACAGGTCCAAGTTGTAAACTATGCAGAAGGGAAATGCAACCCCTTATGTTAAAAGGCCAGCGATGCCTGACCGATAAATGTCCAATTAAGGGTAAGAAAAAGTATCCTCCCGGACCGCCTAGGAAAAGAAGGGCGAAAATGTCTGACTATGCAGTTCAGCTTCGCGAGAAGCAGAAAATAAAAAGAAGTTACGGAATGCTGGAAAAGCAGTTTAAAATATTTTTTGAAAGAGCTAATAGAATGAAAGGGGTCACTGGTGACAACCTTCTCTCTCTTCTTGAACGAAGGCTCGATAATGTAGTTTATAGAATGGGATTTGCTTCTTCCAGATCACAGGCCAGGCAACTGGTTCAACATAAGCACATTGTTGTAAATGGAGTAGTAGTTGATATACCATCTTTTTCTGTGAAAGAAAATAATGTTATAGAAATTAGAGAAAAATTTAAAGAGAACGCAATACTTGAAGATTCAATTAAACTTTCAAAAGCTGTTGACTCAATTCCTGAATGGGTAGAAGTTGATTTTGATAAAAAATCAGGAAAGATTGTAAGAATGCCCATCAGATCTGATGTCCTGGCTGATTTTAATGAACAATTAGTAGTCGAACTCTTCTCTAAATAGAGTCTGACGATTTTAGTATGTATAATCACTTATTTCGAGATAGAGGGCAGGAGCCCTCTTTCTCAGTAAATCATCGATTTACATGTTATTTTCCCATAATGTGTCTTGACTGATTCACGGAGGTAACAATGGCCCCAAGAAACCTGTTAAAGGGCTTCAAAAGACCGAGTAAAATTGCATTTGAACATGAAGAACTGAAACCTGATTTCGGTAGATTTATTGCCGAGCCTTTTGAAAGGGGTTACGGTTTAACAATAGGAAATTCACTGAGACGAGTTTTGCTTTCTTCTATTGAGGGAGCCGCTATAACGGCTATCAAAATTGAAGGAGTTCCTCACGAATTTGATACTATTGATGGTGTCTACGAAGATGTCACAAGAGTTATTTTGAACCTTAAAAAACTTTGCTTCAAATATGAAGGAGAAATGCCAAAAGTTCTTCATATTATAAAGGAAGGTGAAGGAAGTCTGACTGGTGCAGATTTTGACGTTGATCCTGACGTTGAGGTAATGAACAAAGACCTGGTATTAGCTACGTTAAATGGCGAAGCTAAAGTCGATATGGAAGTTCAGGTTGAGAGGGGGCGTGGTTATGTTCCTTCAGAAATGAACAAACCAAACACAGAAACGATCGGTGTTATTCCTATAGACTCATTGTTCTCTCCAATTCAAAAGGTTAATGTTAAAGTTGAAGATACCCGGGTTGGGCAAAGAACTGACTATGATAAGCTTATCATGGAAGTATGGACAGATGGATCTATCACACCTGATGATGCACTTGCCTATGCTGCAAAGATAATTAAAGATCATATGACAATCTTCATAAATTTTGAAGAAGAAGTTGAAGAAGAAATAGAAGTAGTTGATGAAAATCTAGAAAAGATGAAATCACTGCTTGCAAAGTCTATTGATGAAATTGAACTTTCTGTCAGGGCTTACAACACTCTTAAGAGTCAGGATGTTTCAACTCTTGAGCAGCTGGTAAGAAAGACAGAGGATGAATTAAAAAAATCGAAACATTACAGCGATGTAGTATTAAAGGAAATTAAGTCTAAGCTTGAAGCTCTCCATCTGAGCCTTGGATTAAAAGACTGATAGGGGTTGTCGATGAGAAACAGGAACAGTGTAAAACAACTTGGTAAAACACATTCGCATAGAAATGCGATGTTTGCAAATATGGTTACATCACTTTTTGAGCATGAAAGAATTGTTACCACTAAACAGAAAGGAAAAGAACTTAAAAGAATTTCTGAGAAGATGATTACCAGAGCGAAAAGAAATCTTGAATTTGGACCTGAAGAGGAAGCCAGAAAACTTCATAATAAACGTGAGATTATGAAGACAATCAAGAATCGTGATGTTATTTCAAAACTATTTAATGATATCGCGGCCCGTTTTAAAGACAGACCTGGCGGCTATACCAGAATGTATTTAATTGGCAGAAGACCCGGGGATGCTGCAGAAATGGCAATAGTCGAACTGGTTGACCGTAAGTCAAAGACTGAATCTAAGGATTCAGGAAAAAGTAGTGAAGCAAAAGAAAAGAAAAAGACAAAGAAAGAAAAATAGCAGATAGAAGTATTGTAAAACAAAAAAGGACTCCTTCGGGAGTCCTTTTTTGTTTTTGGGTAGGTGTTCAACAATCTATTTATAATTATCGAGACGTTTTTTCTCTATACTGTAGAGAAGGTTAAGGTTGTCAATAGCATCTACCTTAAAATTTTCAGGAATTCTATCGTCAAATATTGGAGTTAATTTAGCACCACTGAGATTGTATTTTCTAAGGATATCGCTGATTTCATGAAGTTTCCTGATTTTGTGAATTTCGATGCCGTATTGTTTTGCCTGTCTGCAAAACTGTATGACAAATATATATCGTTCGATAATATACTTCATGTTTTGAGGAGTCATTCTTTTTTTCGTATTTAAAATCGCAATTTCAGGATCCTCATAAATATTTTTGGAATAATGATACATCATATATCCTTCTTTCAGGTATGTTTCGATGAGAGTTTTATCTTTAAAAAAATGATAATCTTTTGGTCCATATTTTTTAGTATATGGTTTAACGTCCTTAAGAGGGTCAAAGGGTTTATGAAAATAAGTTGAAAAACTGCTTTCTTTGCCGAAGTCTATAATTATGTCGAAGGATTCTTTTGCTGTTGAATCAAGAATTGATTTAGTTCTGTTAAGATATTGCTTTGCTACTATATTAAGAAAAGCGATTAATTCTTTTTTGAGGGTAGTGAATTTTATGACCGCTTCTGTAAAGTTCCTGCCGTAATAATCTTCCCCTGCCGATCGAAAAAGGCTTTTGATTTTATCATAGTTTTTATTTTTGTCAACATCAGGGAAATTAGCTATTACCGTGGAAAGTTTACGTAAAACCCCGAGGGTCAGACGATAATCTTTATTTGCTTTCACGGAAGCTGATATTGGAGTTGCGGGCTGTGAAAAAGCAGTCGCAAAAATGCAAATTGATAAAAGAGTGATTGTTGCTCGTTTCATGTTAACTCCTGGGCTCTATATGTCTGGACGATTTGACACTTATTCTTAATTAATTATCGGCGTGTTTTTCGTGCATCTTTACGTTATATTGATAATCCCTTCTTTTTCGGGCTATTTAAATTTGACATAAATTTACAGTATTGTGATGGTATAGTATAAAAAGATTATTGATTTTTTTGATATAAAAGTAATTATGTATTTAGCTTATTTCAGGAGAATTTGATGGAAGAAAAGAAAAAGATATCCTTTCGACAAAAAAAACCTACTGTTTGCCCTGTATGTTCTTATGAGTTTCAGAAAGAAGAACTTTTTTCTGGCGGGGGAAGGTTAATCGCTGGAAAACTTACTGATGAATTACGTCGGCAGTATGAGGATAACAAAAAATTTGGCAAGATTTTGCCCCTGGTTTACCAGGTTACGGTATGTCCGGGATGCTTTTATGCAGCATATCATAAAGATTTTAATACCCTTGAGCCAGAAGAAATTGATAAATTGCGAGAAATGACCCCTGCCCGGAAGGGTGCTGTGAAAAAATTTTTTGGTTCCCTCGACTTTAATCATGACAGGAATCTTCCTCTTGGTGCCGCGTCTTATCTGCTCGTTGTAGACTGTTATAGTGTAAGAAATAAAAAAGTTGCCCCGACATTTAAAAATGCGGTTTCTTCAATAAGAGCAGCGTGGCTTTTTGGGGATATGGCCCTCGAGTTCCCGGAAAAACCTTATAAAAAAATATCACATTTCTTTTATAAAAAAGCTTATGGACATTATCTGAGAGTTCTTGACTTAATTCAAACCGGGGGAGAGCCTGCTGATGCTGCCGGGAATATGGGACCGGATACTGACAACAACTGGGGATATGACGGGATACTCTATATTTCAGCAATTCTGACTGTTAAAGTTGGAGCAAAGGAAGCCGATGTCCATAAAAGGATCGAAAATTTCGAAAAAAGTAAGCGGTTTCTCAGCCGATTATTCGGAATGGGGAAGACATCCAAGTCAAAACCTGGTGAACTTCTTGATAAAACTAAAGTACTATATGAAAAAATAAACGAGATGCTTGAGATATGGGAAGCGGAAGTAGAACCAAAAGAAGAATAGCCTTATTGCTGCAATATGATGGTACTGAGTACAATGGATGGCAAGTGCAGGCTAAGGGTGTTACGATTCAGGATCTTATTGAGAAAGCTCTCGAAATAATATCGAAAGAAACAATAAGAGTTACTGCATCAGGAAGAACTGACGCGGGAGTGCATGCCCTTGGCCAGATTGCTCATTTTGATATAACGAGTGAACTTTCCCTGCAGAAGCTTGCAGGAAGTCTCAATGGAATTCTTCCTCGAAATATTGCAGTAAAAAATGTTTATGAAGTCCCTGCCGATTTTCATTCCAGGTTTTCTGCCCGGGAGAGGGAATATGTTTACCATATTTATAACAGTGCTGCTCGATCCCCCTTTATGATGAATCGTGCAATGTGGGTAAACTTCCCTCTTGATAAACTTTTTTTTAATGCTTCTCTTGCCTGTCTTGTGGGTGAAAAGAATTTCGCGTCATTTTGTAAGAAGACATCTGCTGAAGACGGAACCATCAGAAAAATTCTTTTTGCTGAAGCAGAAATGAATAATGAACTACTGGAAGTGAAAATTAGAGGTACTGCCTTTCTTCATAATATGATTCGTATTATTATCGGGACAGTTGTAGATAATTTCAGACATGGTAGAGATCCGGAATGGATGCATGAAATTATTGCTTCGGAAGAACGCGAAGCTGCAGGTCCTACGGCCCCTGCCAGCGGGTTGTATCTTAATAATGTTCGTTATGATCCTCCTTTAAAGAGTTTTCCGTCAGCTTTTTAGAGTTGTTTTAGCGGGCTGGCAGGGATTAATTGAATTGACAGAAACTGATGCAGAGAAATAGTAGCTGTAACAAAAGTAGATTTAATTGTACTGATGTATGAATCTCGCCGATATGAGTATACATATAATAAATGGACTGGAAACAGGTATGAAACTTAAATATTTTATCAGGACAGTGGTTGTTCTGCTGATTATCAGTAATGCGACTGCGTCTTTTGCCTATCGGAGCAGAAAAGATTATTTTTTAAAACCACAGGTTGGAGTCTGGTTCGGACCCATTGCCCCTCTTGGTTCCACCAAAAAGGATCTGTCTCTGGAAAACAGCCTGGCGGGAGGATTGTTTTTTAGATATAATACACCTTTCCGCCTGTTTAAGTTTGGGGTGGAGTCATCATATCAATACTTCCCTTCAAAGGGTGTAAACAAACTTCATTTTGTTCCTCTTTTTGGCAATGTCTTATTTTTGGTGCCCTTTAAGCTACCGGTGAAGATTCAGCTGAAGGCGGGTTTTGGCGGCGGCTGGTTGAAGATTTTACCCGATAATGAACAGCGCTGGGATCCTGTTTTTACTACCGGTGCTGAGATGTCCTTCCCCGCGGGCCGACTCGTTAACATCGGCCTCAGGCTCGATTACTATTATATATATGAAGGATATCTTGATGGTTCTCAATACGGGGGTCATATCTTTAATGCGGGAATCTCAGTTTATTTCAACCTCAATTTCAGCAGATAGGTACATTCGGACATGAATATGAAAAATATATTACTACCTCTTTTTATCTCGATACTTTTCAGCACACTCGGCTGCTGGGATGAGCCCCTGCTGACTGAACTGGGGACAAACCGTCTTGAAGTTCGGTTAAAAGGTACCTATGCGTCAAACAGTCCCCGTGACTGGATTGCCATGACCGGGGCAAATTATCAGCAGTATGTTATGGACGATTCTATTGATGATATGCCATATATTACTGATGAGGAGTTCCCTACCTTATTAAAGTTTGATATAGCAGAGATTCGTCTCGAAGCTGCGAATGGCAAAATCAGCAAGTTTGCCCGCTACCGCAAAACATTTAAAGTAGAAATAGATACGACTAATGCTGCCCCTGATCCATTTTTTAGCGGGGAAGGGGTCGTAATGAAAAATGATGATCCGGTTCCCGGGCGGGAATACGTAAAGGTTCATGTCTATTTTCGGAAAATCCTTTTTGACAAAGCAAAATATTATGAAATATACCATACCGGCACGGGTAGCAGTAAAGTGTATGATTACGATGCAGGCTGGATGACAACAGCTGACTATTCTGGGGATAACCTGATTAATTCAATTTTCGCTGAAAACGAAGAAGAAGGATTTGATTTTAATCTTCGCCAGTTATATTATTTCTGGGACACCTTTAGGCAGGAGCAGGAATCTACAAACCGTGTTTTTTCTTTGGAAATACCAATTGAGGGTGGATTGATTTTTGACAATAAGACTGATAAGACAGTTCTTGAAATACGTCTTGCCATGAAAAATTTCATTAAAAAATATGAGTACGATTCAATGACTTATGCACCATCCTATGCTGATAACCTTGCTGCACCGGTAATTGCCCATTACTATGCAATGTCAGACTGGCTTCGTGACGCCAGGGCCGGGGAGAATTATATTGGGGGCAACCTTCATGGTATTGCCCGGTCTTACGTTGATGGTGAGACCGGTACTATATCGGGGACTACAACTGCAGATGGCTATGTTATTGCCATTCCAAGTAGTGCAGATATAGCAAATTATTTTATTGATTTGAATGGAGCAGAATCGTTGAGAGATAGGTATGTCACAGATGCCTGCGAACCGCCTGTTTACCCTTCAGCGCCTGCTGCCTCTATAAACGCGTATATGGATTACCTGCTGAAATATGAAGAGTACCGTGTGGGCTGGGATCGTTTTTCTACTGATTGCCCGGCAGGAGCTGCAGATACTGCCGAGATGCAGAATTTTGTTGAGGCATGGCATGCCTATGATGGCACATCCGATGATGAGGATAATTATGATTTAGTTGATGATGGTTTTACCTTGTCAGGAGATGGAGCGACCCGGGGATTTACACTACCTCCCTATGCGGTGTATTCAGAAAGTGGCGCATTTACCATTAACGATATTGCTCCTGGTACATATAAAGTATATTTTGTCCCCTTTGCTAATACTGCAGCCAATTACGGCAAGCTTTTTGATGATAGCATTACCATGACCTCGGGAGTATATTCCGCAAGTACAGATATTCCTGTAGATTCCGGTGATGCTCTTACACTTGATTCAAATCTTCCATAATTGTAGTGTTATGAAAATAATCGTTCAAAAATACGGCGGAACATCAGTCAAAGACGCCACCCGCATTAAAGCTGTTGCGGCCCGCATTAAGAGGTATGTTGACCAGGGCTTTCATGTCGTAGTGGTGGTCTCGGCAATGGGAAAAACCACTGATGTACTGGTTGATCTTGCTGACCAGATTACCGGTACCCCGAGCAAGCGGGAAATGGACATGCTTCTCTCTACGGGGGAGCAGGTCTCTGTTTCGCTTCTTGCCATGGCACTCCATGAGCGGGGAATCGAAGCCATCTCTCATACCGGCGGTCAGATTGAAGTTCTTACCGATGGAAATTTTTCTAACGCACGTATTGAAAGCATTTCAGGAGAGAAACTGAACCAGTCTCTTTCCCGAAATAAAGTTGTTATTGTTGCTGGTTTTCAGGGGGTTGATGCTGAGGGAAACATTACAACCCTCGGTCGTGGCGGTTCTGATACCTCGGCAGTTGCTCTTGCTGCTGTTCTTGATACCCGGGATTGTGAAATATATACAGATGTTGACGGCGTTTATACTGCCGATCCCCGAATTATCGAAAATCCAGTTAAACTTTCTGAGATAAGCTATGAAGGCATGCTTGAGCTTTCACGTCTTGGCGCCGGGGTTCTTCATTCGAGAGCTGTTGAATTTGCCAAGAAATATGACGTCAGGCTTCATGTACGCTCGAGCTATGGTGAAGAGGAAGGAACCATCGTCATGCCCAGGGAGGAAATGATGGAAAAATTTGTCATCAGCGGTGTTACCGCCAAAAAGGATGAAGCGAAAATTATCTTTCGGGACGTTGCAGATGAACCGGGAATAGCGGCCAAAATATTTGAGGCCCTTGCTGAAAATAAAATTTATGTGAATATGATAGTTCAATCAACGGGAAGAGAAAATCACGCTTCAATAGCCTTTACCGTGTTGAAAAGCGATTTGAAACAGGCCCTTGAGGTGTGCGCGTCAATGCAAAAGGAAACGGGCGCCACAGCAGTAGAGTCCAATGCGGATATTTCTATTGTTTCTGCAGTAGGTGTGGGAATGCTTTCTTCGTATGGTGTAGCGGGCAAGATTTTCTCCCTTTTGTCTACTGAGAATATTAATATTGAAATGATATCGACTTCAGAAATAGGTATTTCCTGTGTTATTGAAAGCAAATATACCGAACTGGCGTTAAAGCTGATTCACCGGAGCTTTATTGAAGAGGTGGATGAATGAAACGGATAGGTGTTCTTTTTGGCGGACGCTCAGGTGAGCATGATGTCTCCCTCTGTTCTGCAGCGTCGGTTGTTTCCCATCTTGATCGACAGAAGTATGATGTTACCGCCATTGGAATTGATCGAGACGGCAAGTGGTATGTACAGGATGCACCGGTGATAGTTGATGACCCTGATTTTGGCAGGGTTATGAAACTTGAGAAGAAAGGCGAATGGCGCCTCAATCATTTTGAAAAAAACAATGAGCTGGTTTTGACTAACCAGGAAAATGGAAAGGAAGTCTCTGTGGACATATTGTTTCCCGTGGTTCACGGTACGTACTGTGAGGATGGGACTCTCCAGGGACTTCTGCAGCTGGCTATGGTTCCCTTTGTCGGGGCTGATGCAGTCGGTTCGGCAATAGGCATGGATAAAGATGTTGCTAAACGTCTTTTGCGTGATGGCGGAGTACCCGTTGTGCCATGGAGAACCCTTGAACTGGAAGAATGGAAGGGAAACCGTGACAAAATTCATGGTGAACTGAAGAAGAAATTTAAGCTTCCTTTTTTTGTAAAGCCCTGCAATGCCGGATCATCTGTAGGTGTGGTGAAGGTTAAAAGCGAGGATGAACTGGATACTGCTCTTGAGACCGCCTTCAGGTTTGACACAAGGGTGCTTGTTGAAGATGGCAAGGATATCAGAGAAATAGAATGCGCTGTTCTTGGGAATGAAAACCCGGAAGCCTCTATCCTGGGGGAAGTTATTCCCCGTCATGAATTCTATTCATATGAGGCAAAGTACATTGATGATACGGGAGCTGATCTTGTTATTCCCGCGGAACTGCCTGATGAGCTGACCGAAAAGCTTCGCACTGCAGCGGTAACTTCCTACAAATTATTGAACTGCTCAGGTATGGCGAGGGTGGATTTTTTTATTGCAAAAGAAGATTCTTCTTACTATCTCAATGAAATCAATACCCTTCCGGGGTTTACCAGCATCAGTATGTATCCTAAATTGTGGGGATATACCGGTTTACCTTATGAGAAGCTGCTTGACCGGCTGATTGACCTGGCCATTGACCGCCATGAAAAAAAAATGAATATAGATACGGAGTTGAGTAATGTCTGACTGGATGGAAATTTTACGTATTGTCCTTAAGGTTGTTTTCTGGGGAATTCTTCCTGCGGTAATTTTTTATTACCGCTATAAAAAGAAGTTCACAACAGGTTTTTCTATCGGTGCGGTGATTACCTGCCTGATCTTTGGTGTTCTTTCAATTGCTACGGTAAAAGAAGATCCGGTGACAAAATTTATGACCGCAGTTAATACCAAAAACTATGAAGAATCGAAAAAAAGCTATAAGGTATTAATTCAGTACGGCCCTGAATATCTTAAAAAAATACAGAGAAATGAAATCATTGATCTTGAATTTCATGAAAAGCTTAAAAAAGATATAATTTCAGAATACCACGGCATTGCAGATCGTTATAATCGAACAGTAGCCGTAAAAAAAATCACAACCTGTGATAAGTATGTTGAGGAAATGAGAAAATTTCAAAAACTGAAACATGCCATTGTACTGCTGAACTATGCGGGACACATCGGCGGGGTATTCAGCGACCTTGAGACATCTCTGCAAGAGAAAATTTCCGCCGCTGAACCAGTTGTTGCGGAAAATAAAAAATTGTGTGATTAAAGAAGCAGGTAAACTTCCTTTTCCCCACCGTATCTCAGCAGTGCTTTTTGACATGGATGGTGTCGTACTCGATTCCATGAGGTATCATGAGGCGGCATGGCGAGAGGTGCTTCTTCAGTATGGTGTATCTGTTGTGCCGGAAGATATCTATCGGCGCGAGGGAATGTCGGGACTTCCGTCAATCAGAGATATTTTTATTGAGAAAAAGCTCCCTGTTCCCGATGATCAATCTCTCAATGAGCTGATAGAAAAAAAACATACCCTTTTTAATCGAAACAGTATTGGGGTGTTTGAGGGTATTGCCGATTCCCTTGAGCTGCTTAAAAACAATAAGATTGCCCTTGGTCTTGTTACGGGATCGCACTTTGATACAGTTGCGGCATTTCTTCCTTCTTCTGTTCAGCAATTTTTTGAAGTTATAATTTCTGCCGATGATGTTCATAAGGGAAAACCGGATCCTGAACCATATATTACCGCATTAAATAAAATACAAGTTCTCCCTGAGAATGCCCTGATTGTAGAAAATGCCCCCATGGGTATCCTGTCGGCTTTCGCTGCGGGAATTTTCTGTATAGCAATTGAAACGACTCTTTCGGCGAAGTACTTACAGATGGCGGGCATGATCGTGGAAGATCATGATGCACTTTTCCGGGTTTTTGAAAATATAACTGAATCGGGATAATTTTCAGGGTTTGAAGGGGATATATATCGTCGGCATACTTTTTTAATTGACATTTTCCTTTTTAAAAGGCAACAAAGAGGATATCTCAGAAAAAAACGGGAGTATTCATGAGCCAGAAAAAAGCTATCATTCCAAATTCTTTTACCATGACTAATATGATTTTTGGATTTTTTGCGATTATTTTTGCCAGCAAAGGCGATCCGAAATCCCTTGCCATCGCAGGAGTATTAATTTTTGCCGCATCATTTTTCGATTTTTTTGACGGCGCAGCAGCGCGGGCCCTCGGTGTAAGCAGTCCCATGGGTACACAGCTCGATTCTCTTGCCGATGTGGTTGCTTACGGCATTGCACCAGGTTTCATCGCATACCAGGCCTTTCTGCAGCATCTTCCGGAAATAGCAATGGGGCTGAACTGGGGGATGGTTATCGCGCCGATTTATCCTGTGTGTGCACTATACCGCCTTGCAAAGTTTAATATAGAGGGGGGAGACCAGGAAGGATTTTCAGGACTTCCTTCTCCGCCGGCAGGTATTTTTATCTCCTGTATTCCAGCATTGATTTATACCGGAGTTCCTTTTTTCGATACTATAACCGTTAATGTAGCAGTGCATCTTTTTATACCGGTTTATGCGGCTGTTGCCCTCCTCATGGTTTCGTCGATTGATTATACAAAATTCTTTGGGGATGTCTTTAAAAAAGGTAAAACAGCTATTATGATAACCATGGTAGTTATTGTCCTTATGCTTTTTTACCTTAAAATGTGGGGTGTTTTTCTTGTTTCAGGCCTTTACATTATTACAGGAGTTTTAATCTATATTTTTCGCCGTATTAAGAATAAATAAAGATATTCACCTTTGCCGAAAAGTGCAGATTAAATTTTTTTGGCAGGTCTGAAAGTTTTGAAAAGCTTTCAGGCTTTTACGCCTCTGCGGAATCAGGTTATCACCGCTATCGCTCCTTTTGCTCAGCACATTTATTCAGGAAGTTAAAATGGGAAAATTTTCACACTACGATGGGGCTGGTAAATCAGTAATGGTTGATGTTGCCGGCAAGGAAATTACAAAGAGATCTGCAATGGCCAGGGGTTTTGTCTGTATGGGAGAGGAAGTTCTGCTGCAGATTGTCAGTGACCTTTTGCCAAAGGGAAATCTTTTTGAAGTAGCACGTATTGCCGGCATAATGGCTGCAAAAAAGACCTCTGACCTTGTGCCGATGTGTCATCCCTTGAATCTCAGCTATGTTAATGTTGATCTTGAACTTGATGAGAAGCGGGGAGGCGTCGTTATTACCAGTGAGATTCGTCTCGATGGTAAGACCGGTGCAGAAATGGAGGCGTTAGCGGCCGTTACGGTTGCCGCCCTAACCGTTTATGATATGTGCAAAGCGGTCGATAAGAGTATGGTGATAGAAGATGTGACTCTCGTTGAAAAAAGGGGAGGGAAATCGGATTTTAACTCGAAAACGTAAAATTAATGACCCTCAGGGCCTGTTTGTGTACTTTTTATCAAATTTATAGAAACAGCCAAAAAAACGCCGTATTTTTAAATAATTCCTTGTAATTTCAGCTAACAGCTAAAAATTGGACTTGAAGAATTGACAAGTCACTATATATTAGTTGTTAGCACTCAATAAAAAGAGTGCTAACAATCTGATGTCTACTACCAACAATATCATTGTTGTTTTGTATAAGTATACTAAGAAAATATTAATTTAATTAAGGAGGAAATACGTGGCTATAAAACCTATAGGAGATCGTATTCTCATTCAGACCGTGGAAGAAGAAGTTGAAAAAGTTGGTTCACTTTACGTGCCGGATACTGCTAAGGAAAAACCCCAGCAGGGCAAAGTAATTGCTGTTGGTGACGGGGCACGAGATGGAGATAAAATTATTCCACTGACTGTTAAAGTCGGCGACGTCGTACTTTATGGTAAATATTCAGGCGCAGAGATTAAATACCAGGACCAGGAATACATGATTCTTTCTGAAAATGATGTATTCGCGATTATTGACTAAGCCTGTATGTGCTTATGTTAAAAAATTGAACAGTAAGAGGAAAAAAAATGGCTAAGATTTTACAGTATAATGAAGAAGCAAGAAGATCTATTTATGAAGGTGTGCAAAAACTCGCCGATGCTGTACAGGTAACCCTGGGACCTCGCGGGCGGAATGTTGTTATTGATAAAAAATTCGGTTCTCCAACCGTTACTAAAGATGGCGTTACCGTTGCTAAAGAAATTGAGCTTGAAGATTCTTTTGAGAATATGGGAGCTCAAATGGTTAAGGAAGTAGCGACAAAGACTAATGATATTGCCGGTGATGGAACGACCACTGCAACCATTCTGGCAGCTGCTATCTATCGCGAAAGCCTTAAGAATGTTACTGCTGGCGCTAACCCTATGAGCCTCAAACGCGGAATTGACAAGGCTGTTGTCAATGTTATAAACTACATTGCCAGTACTGCTCGTGAAATAGTAGACAAGAAAGAGATTGCCCAGGTAGCATCAATTTCAGCAAATAATGATAGTGAAGTCGGTGACCTTATTGCTGATGCAATGGACAAGGTTGGTAAAGATGGCGTTATCACCGTAGAAGAAGCAAAGTCTATTGAAACCCACCTCGAAGTAGTTGAGGGAATGCAGTTTGATCGAGGTTACCTGTCTCCCTATATGGCAACTGACCCCGATACAATGACTGCTGTTCTTGATGATGCATATATTTTAATTCATGATAAAAAGATCTCTTCAATGAAAGATCTTCTTCCTGTTCTTGAGAAGGTTGCCCAGGCTGGACGTCCTCTCCTGATAATCGCTGAAGACCTTGAAGGCGAAGCTCTTGCAACTATAGTTGTTAATACTCTGAGAAAAACTATCGCTGCCGTAGCCGTTAAAGCACCTGGATTTGGTGATAGAAGAAAAGCAATGCTTGAAGATATCGCAATTCTTACCAAGGGTCAGGTTATTTCAGAAGAACTCGGCATGAAACTCGAAGGCACAACTATTGAAATGCTGGGACATGCAAAGAAGATTATCGTTGATAAGGAAAACACAACAATCATTGAAGGTTCGGGAAGCAAGCAGGATGTACAGGGAAGAATCACCCAGATTCAGAACCAGATTGAAGAATCAACGTCTGACTATGATATTGAAAAACTGCAGGAACGAAAAGCCAAACTTGCCGGTGGTGTTGCTGTTATCAATGTCGGAGCCGCAACTGAAATTGAACTGAAAGAAAAGAAAGCCCGTGTTGAGGATGCCCTTTCTGCAACCCGTTCTGCGGTTGAAGAAGGAATTGTCTCTGGTGGTGGTCTTACTCTTGTTAATTCTCAGAAAGCAGTTATGGAAATAGCTGATAAACTTGAGGGAGATGAAAAAATTGGTGCTGAGATTATTTTCCGTGCCATTGAAGCTCCCATGAAGCAGATAGCTTTTAACGCAGGTCTCGAAGGTTCTGTAATTGTAGAAAAGGCTAAGAACGAAAAAGATGGTATTGGTTTTAATGCCTACAGCCTTGAGTGGGTGAATCTGATAAAAGAGGGAATTATTGACCCTGCAAAGGTTGTCAGAACTGCTCTTCAGAATGCCGCTTCTGTATCTGGTATGATGTGTACTACTGAAGTACTTATCACTGACCAGGAAGAAGATATGCCAATGCCTCCAATGGGCGGTGGTATGGGCGGTGGAATGCCAGGCATGATGTAATTTCACAGTAAAAATTTTAAATTAGATATAGAAAAATGGGGTATCTCTAAGGGGGTATCCCATTTTTTGTTTATCTGATAAGACCTGCAGGTAACTCCCTCTCCTGTTTTTTATTCTTAGTACATACCCCGATTTCTCTCTTTCATTACAGCTGTATTTACCATAAAAGGTTAACGAATGGTAAAAAATATTCCGATGGTATAGATAAGCTGATATAGACACAGGATGCAATTATGTCAGATGAGGGACAGAATAATATAATAACAATACCAAACAGGTTGAACGACCCCTTTGCCTTTGAGGAGATAATTTCGCAGCAGAATGAAATCCTTGAACATGGGAAAGGTCTCGATTTAAGCCGGGTATCGTTTGTGGAACCATTTTCCATGGTCAATATGCTTCTTTTGGGGAGGTATTTCTTGAGAAGCAGGGGTGAGAAACTCGACCTTGTAAATATTCCACTATCAATACATCAATACCTGTCACGGATGGATTTTTTTAAGCATGGGGTTTTCAATGTCCCTGAACCGTTGCATGAACGTTTTCTTCTGCGGCGGTCCCAGGCTAGCATGCGTTTGATGGAGATAGTAGAAATTCCCAATAAAGAACGAGAAAGTGTGCGGGTTATAACGTCGGTAATTGAAGAGTTTAGAAAAAGAGGATCACAAATTTTAAGGTTCTGGATGCATGGTGAGCTTGTCGATTACTTTGTGACGGTAATTTCTGAACTATGTCAGAATGTTTTTGAGCACAGCCTTGATTCTGGGTATTTTGCTGTTCAGACCTATGCGACGGGAAGAGAAAATATTTGTCGTCTTGTGATCGGAGATTCAGGGGTAGGTATCCGGCAGAGTTTTGAAAACAAGAAGCCAATTGATTTTGACACAACTGCCAGTCTTATTGAGATGGCCCTTACGACACCAATATCGTCAAAAAGAGATTTTGGTTTTGGTCTCTGTCAGGTTAATACAATAATCGAGCGCCTGAAGGGAACTGTTTATATCCGATCTGGAGACGCATCGGTTACTGGACTCTACCGGAATAGAAAAGATGGAAAACCGTTTATTTTTTTGAAGAATGACCTGGATGATTTTAATGGAACTCAAATTTCAATATCTTTAAATGCGTGAGAGAATGGAAGTTAAAGTAGACAGCCTATCAAAACAGATAACAAAGAATAATCCCGATCTGATTACGCGGCCTGTGGGTCGGCGTATGTATAAAAAATTAATCGATAAAATGGATATTATTCAAGAGGGTGAGGTTGTAATACTTGATTTTGAAAAAATTAAGGTTATAGACTCTTCTTTTATTGATGAATTCATTGTAAAATTATTATCAGATTCAGTGAAAACAGAACAGTTCTATCTAAAACTTAGAAAAATTTCTGATATTGCAGAGATTAATATTTCTTCTGTTATAAAATCCTACGCACAGGTTGACAAAAAAATTGTTGTAATGACTGAAGATATCTGTCTCAATAATAATTTTTATATTGGGGAATTGTCCTCAAGTGAACATGATGCGATTAATTTTATAAGAATAAACCAACGGGTATCGCTGGAAGATTTAATTGCTGGAACCGGCATGAGTGAAGAATCCGCAGAAAAAACTCTTGAGAGTTTAGTTGATCTTCGCCTGGTTCGGGTTCAAGACAAATATATTTATTGTGCAGTATAAAAAACGGAAAAATGAAAGGACCTGCGGCAAATAAGAAAAAAACAAAAAAGGATGACAGCCTTTTCGGGCTGCTCTCCGCATATAAATCTCAGGTGACTTTTTTTCGTGTACTGGAAAGCGAAGCTGAAAAAAAAGTAGTTTTGCAGCTTTCGGATAATCCGGGCAAATGGCCTGATCTTTCAGAGGGAAAATTGCAAGGTTATCAGCAGTTGCGCAGGCTTGAACTGGATATCGATAAACTTTCAATGAAGTATATATATCCGGAGCACCTGGTTAAAATTCTAGGCCCGTTGCTGGGAATTAAAGTTCCCTTTGACCAGGTGGGAATCGAAAATGATTTATCTAATGATGGAGTCTTTTCTCTCCATTTTCAATTGAAATATAAAAGAAAAGTATTGCAGGGTGTTAAAAAACTTGTAGCGTTGACACCGCAGAAAAAATATGAGATACTTGAAAAATGTATAGTGGATACTCAGGAAGAATGATATGTCAGAACAATATGACTCCTTAAATGAGAAAACACGCCTCATTGAAATGTCTCTTAAATATGTCGAAGGAGATATGGAAAAGGCAAAGGCAATGGTTGGGGGGCAATACCTTGACAATATTGCGGTTAAAGGGAAATTTTTTTTACAGCATACCGGAAAATCAGGGATGTTTTTTGCTTTTTTCAATGTCTATGATGAATACATTTCTTATGTCGATGCGGTTTTAGTTCAGAATGACAGTATTTATGAAAAGGTACGAATTTTCGATGACTGGAAAAGTCTCTATGCCGATATGAATGCCTATAAACAGGGTGGCGACAATATCGAAATGAGTAATCTTTCAGATTCGCTAATAGACTTGATGGTTGAAAGGGATGTTTTTCCTTATGTACAGAATAGTGATCTCGATGAATTATCTAACAACATATTGCTTATATTAAAGCAGATACTTGATGAAGACCTGGTTCAGTGTCAGCTTGAAATCGAACCGACCAGTTCTCTTTCTATGGAACTGGGTGGTGTCCCCCTGGTTACCCCTCAGGGAAATGAAACTCCGAAAGATTCACCCAAGGCAATCAGTACTGAAGAAACAGATTTCGAGCGGCGTATTCGGGAAATTGAAGAGGAAGCTAATTTTGTTGTAGAGGGGACTTCAATTGTGGCTCCGGTAAAGGGGAAGTATATAAATGATATTGCAGTAGGCGAGAAAATAATGATACTCCTTCCTGGAAAAGACCCCGTGTCACAAAAGATCCTTAGTGTATTGAATGCAGTTGATTCAGAAGGAAGGATTGCTCCCATAAAAGGGCGCATCAAGGAAAAGGTCTCAGGGGAAAAATCTGGTTACATGATTTATGCCCTTGTTGCCAAAGGGGTACTGGCAAAACTGGTTGAAGAGGAAAATGTTAAGATAAGAATGGAAGAAGGAACAGGTGAAGTTGAAACCGAGAGTGACAACAAAATGGTTTATATTATGACTGCACTTTTCCTCCTTATAATTATTGCAGGAATTGTCCTTTTTAATATGCTATGATTCGTAAAGCTGGAATATCATTCCTTCTGTTTTTTGTATTATTAATCGCAACTATTTCTTCGGGGCAAATGCCGGGGTGGAAATTTTTTCTTGATGGAGATGGGAACAGTTACTTTCTTGATAGAAATGGCAAAATTTACATAACAACGCCTGTTAATAAATCAATGCAGCCCATTTCTGTGAAAGGTCTTGATTTTTATGTATCATCTATTGAAGATCTGCTTAAATCGCACAGAACCGTTGATGCCCTCCGTCTTATAAAAACAATCCTCGCCATGAATCCTGTCGATAACCGCATTGTTCTGGCTCAGCAGAAAGTATCACTCGTGAAACAGAGAATCATTAAGAGAAATGGAAGCAGGTATGCGGTACTAAACCGGAAGGCCTCCCCGTTGCTTTATAGTGATGAGTCAGGTATTGTAACGATAATGAATGAGAATATGCATTATTCCCTGGGACTAAAGGGGATGGTTACGGTGATAAAAAATAATATTAGAAGCAGACCATCATACTGGTATCATGGCATAATGCTTGGAATTTCTTTTGAAAAGAGCAAAGGAAATGCGCTTTTCGATTGTCTTATGGCGGTAGATGCAGAAAAATTTGCTGTGACCATTCGTGATGTTCAATGGCTGGAAAAAAGCTGGGACCAGCGAATTCTTCCTTTTTCCGGAAAAAAAGAAGGAATTCTCAAGGGAGAAAAAGCGTTCCTTTACAGTTTGACAGGTAGTCAAACTGATAAACAGAAGGCAGCTTTTTCAGGCTATGAAGGCTATATCGTAAATGGCAAGTACGGCTATACTTTTAGAATAATTGCTCCTGCAGGCCGGATGGCTGCATTAAATGAACAGCTTAAGGCTTTAGCTTTTTCAATTAAGGTGAGTGGAACCAGGCATTAAGGGGAAACCAGTCAGCGGGATATTATCCGGCTCTGACTGTATAACAAGGATGTTTCTCCGCAATTTTCCTTATCCGGGCAGGAAATACAGTCTTTCCATATTTTTTCCGGGAGGCTTCCCTTCGGGACTTCAATGAATCCATTTTTTAGAAAAAATTCCGGGGCATAGGAGAGGGCAAATATCTTATAATCACCATCTTTTCTTATTGCAGTGATCATTGCCTCTAAAAGCATCGTCCCGATGTTTTGTTTCGAATATTTTTTGTCTACAGCAAGAGATCGAATCTCAACAAGTTTTTGTCCATAATTGAAACGTGCTATTATGCCAATGACCCTGTTTTTGTGCTTTGCGACCAGAAAGCTGCCAATCGATTCCCTGATGTCATCTAAGGTGCGTTCAAGAATAATTCCGCTACGGGCATATTCGTGCATAAGATGCCTGATTGAAACGGCATCATCAGGAGAGGGGGGTACTATAAAGATAAATGAAGATTTTTTCAACTGTTTCCATATCCAGCTTTTATTTCCGCTTCACGATGCGGGCACTTGCAGATATAGAAAACTTATTGTAGGAGTCAAGTTTTTTCAAGCCTGATTTTGCATTATTAATAGATTTAAAGGGACCTGTATAGAGCTTATATTTTCCTGAACCCGCCCTGGAAAGAATAACGGTATGACCATTTTTGCTCAGAAATGAAGCGATTTCCCTCGCCTTTGATTCATTGAAAGAAGAACCAATTTTTATTGCATAGGGGTATTGAGCAGCAGGATAGCCGGTGTTTTTATTAAGAGTCGCAGCAACGGCTGGTTTGACCAGACCGGTTACTTTTTGTGATATGTTGTTCATAGCCCTATATGTTGCATCATCAACGATGGGAGTTTTACTTCCCCCTGCAAATTTAATCCCTATTACAAGACCAGTGGTAAAACAAATAATACAGAGTGCAGAAATAAGAAAAATAACACGGCTGGCTTTTTTCTTTACCCTTTCCTGATCTTTTGAGTGGATGCCGGACATGCGTGAGAAGTATTCCGGATCATTAGAGTCAAACTGGAGCGGGAGGTCTCTTGAAGCGGGACCACTATAGAAATCGATATTTTGCATGTAGAATCCTCAGTTGTATTCTTCCTGGTGAGACAAATTCTCTTTTTATATCCATCGACAGACATTTCTAAAAGCATAAGAAAATAAAAAAGGCTGTTATAAACAGGGTTTATAACAGCCTTAGGCATTACAGAACGGTAGAAAATCAGGAAATCAGTCGTACCATGGTAACTCCTTCAATATCTTGAAGCTTTTGAATAACATCGCCATTTACTTCATTATCAACATCAATAATATTGTATGCATTGTCTCCCCGTGAACGGTTAAGAAAATCGGCAATATTGATGCCTGCATCAGCAAGAACCGGTGTTATCTGTCCAATCATATTAGGAATGTTTTTGTTCGTGATTATGAGACGCTTTTGCCCATCCCTGTTAAGGCTGCAGTCAGGATAGTTGACCGAATTTCTGATTTGCCCCTCTTCAAGAAAAAGACGAAGCTGGTCAACAGCCATTCGGGCACAGTTTTCTTCAGCCTCAGGTGTTGATGCGCCAAGATGAGGTAGAGGAATGATATGATCATGTTTGAGCATTTCTTCTGTAGGAAAGTCAGTGACATACATATTTATTCTTCTTTCATCGATAAATTTTACCAGCGCATCGCTGTCAACAAGTTCAGCGCGGGAAAAATTTAAAAGAATCGCTGATTTCTTCATCATGCTGAGCCGTTCTTCATTCATGAACTCATGGGTTGATGTGTTGTATGGAACATTGATACTTACGTAATCAGCATTTTTTAAAGAATCATCAAGGGAGTCAGCCTTTTTTACCATACTGGAAAGGTTCCATGCGGACTCGACAGAAATATAGGGATCATAACCTGATACATCCATGCCCAGGGCCGCTGCATCATTGGCAAGACGAACACCAATGGCCCCAAGGCCTATGACGGCAAGTGATTTTCCCTGTATTTCAGGGCCTACAAACTGTGATTTACCTTTTTCTATCTGTTCTTTGACACTTTTTTCACTCGCCTTAAGGCCCTTTACCCAGTTAATGCCAATATAGGCGTTTCGTGATGCGAGAAGAATTCCCAGGATTACCAGCTCTTTGACGGCATTAGCGTTCGCCCCGGGGGTATTAAAAACAACAATACCTTTTTGTGAGCATTTGTCCAGGGGGATGTTATTCACGCCAGCACCGGCGCGAGCTATTGCCCTTAAACCCGCAGGAAACTCCAGGGAATGCATATCCTGGCTGCGCACCAGAATCGCGACCGGATCATTAATGTCGTTTCCATGGTTGTACAAATCCTCCGGGAGCAGATTAAGACCAGCAGAAGAAATTTTATTCAAAGTTTGAATGTTTTTCATTTATTTTCCTTTAGCTATTTTGATTTTGAAATTTTTCCATAAATGCTACAAGCGCCTTGACGCCTTCGAGGGGCATTGCGTTGTAGATACTTGCTCTCATCCCGCCTACTGAGCGGTGACCTTTCAAGTTAACAAGACCCTCTGCCTGGGCAAGAGAGATGAATTTTTTATCGAGCTCCTCAGAACCGGTCACAAAGGGAATGTTCATGAGAGAACGGTCTTCAGGAGAGGTTGTCCCGCTGAACAATGAAGATTTATCGAGGAAGTCATAAATAAGTCCCGCTTTTTCCCGGTTGGTTTTTGCGATAGCCTTCAGGCCGCCGTTGTCTTTTAGCCACTGAAAGACGAGCTTTGCAATATAGATTCCATATGTGGGGGGAGTATTGAACATCGATTTATTTTTAATATGGGTAGAATATTTTAGCATTGTCGGCGTATCCTCGGGAGCCTTGTCGCTCAGATCATCACGAATTATAACAATTGTAACACCGGCAGGACCGATGTTTTTTTGCGCTCCTGCAAAGATCAGTCCGTATTTGGAGACGTCAATTTCCTCTGAAAGTATGTTGGAAGACATGTCTGCAACAATTGGCACAGAACCGGTATCAGGAAGGGTATTGTGTCTGGTACCGTAGATTGTATTGTTTGAGCATATATAGTAGTATGCCGCATCTTTACTGATCTGGTCAGTAGTAGTTTTAGGAATATATGAATAGTTTTTATCTTCTGATGAACCGAGAACGTTGACTGTTCCGATTCCCTTTGCTTCCGCAAGGGCCTTTTTGGTCCAGGCTCCTGTATGAATAAAATCACATTTTCCTGATTTTCCCATTAAATTAACAGGAATCATGGCAAACTGAAGCGAAGCGCCGCCCTGAAGAAAGAGTACATGATAGTTGTCGGGTATCCCCATCAGGTCGCGTAAAAGGCTTTCTGCGTCATCGATAATAGACTGAAAAGCTGTTGATCTGTGGCTCATTTCCATGACAGACATACCGGTATCGCCGTATTCTACAAGCTCTTGTGCAGCTTTTTTTAGAACCTCTTCAGGGAGGACGGCAGGACCAGCTGAAAAATTAAATACACGGGCCATAAAAACTCTCCTCTTGTTTTAAAATTTAATGGATTTTAAGAAAAGTGAACATAAGATGAATTCTATTCTTAAATAAATCTAGAAATCAATGAAAAAATGTATAATTGTTCAGTAATTACTCCTTAAGCTTTTGTAAAAGGAAATAAACTGAGGCACCCAAAGGGACCGCATGCAACCTCTCTGGGGGGCAAAAATTATATTCGAAAATAAATACTGGTAATTTTTTCTTTTACTGCTATATTTGTTGAAAATTTCAGCCTGTTTGAAATTATGCTTATAAAGGGAGTTTCCCTTACGTTATAATTTAAAATTTATGGAAGTATATCATGGCAAAGATTAAGGCATTTAAAGCACTCAGACCGGCAAAAGATGTTGTTCAGCAGGTTGCTGAATTACCCTATGATGTTCTCGATTCGAATGAGGCGCGAAATATAGCAGATGGAAATGAAATAAGTTTCTTTCATATTACAAAACCGGAAATAGATATGGGGGCAGATATTAATATTTATGACGAATCTGTGTACCGGGCCGGCAGTGACAATCTCTCCAGTTTTATTGAAAAAGGAGTAATGGTAAAGGAAGATAAGGCGGCCCTTTATCTCTATACGCAGGTTATGGACGGCCGGGACCAGACCGGACTGGTTGCCTGCGTCAGCATTGATGATTACCTTGAAAACAGAATTAAAAAACATGAATTAACTCGAGAAGATAAAGAACTGGATAGAACAACTCACCTCGATATATTAAACGCAAATACCGGGCCTGTATTCCTTCTCTTTAACGAAAAGGGTGATAAAAGAAAACTTTTCGAAGAAGGAATGAAGGTTAAGCCTGAAAATCAATTCACCGCGGAAGACGGCATTGAACATATAGTGCGAAAAATCAGTGATGAATCCCTGATCAAAGCCTTTGTTGAGGCCTTTAAAGATGAAATTCTTTATATCGCCGACGGGCATCACCGCGCCGCATCAGCTGTCCGTGTCGGAGAGAAAAGGCGCAAAGAAAATCCTGATTTTACCGGTGAGGAAGAATTTAACTCATTTCTCGTTGTTATCTTTCCTCATGAACAGCTTAACATCCTTGCTTATAACAGGGCGGTTAAAGATTTGAAGGGCTTGAGCCCGGATCAATTTCTTGATACCCTTGGAGAGAAGTTCACTGTAGAAAAAACAGGAACAAAGGTGCCTTGCGGAACTCGGGAATTCAGCATGTATCTTGAAAATCAGTGGTATACCTTAAAGCCTGAATTTGATGTACCTTCTGATCCCATTGATGGTCTTGATGTGAAAATTCTTCAGGATAATCTTCTTGATCCGACTCTAGGAATTAAAGATCCGAGAAAGGATACAAGAATAAGCTTTATTGGTGGAATCCGCGGGACCGATGAACTTGAAAAACTGGTAGACAGCGGTGCCTGTGAAGTTGCATTTTCAATGTTTCCTACAACCATCGAACAGCTAATGAAGGTATCCGATGTTGATGGTATCATGCCGCCGAAATCAACCTGGTTTGAACCGAAATTAAGAAGCGGACTTTTTGTCCATACTTTGAAGGATTAATGTTTATTTTTTGAGGGAATCAAGGAGAGCCTGAATCTCACGTTTTTTAAGGGGACGCGTTTCTCCCCGGTGAAGGCCCCCCAGTTCGAGGGGGCCGTAGGATATCCGTTTAAGCTTTTCAACATTGTAGCCAAATTTTTTGAAGGTATAGCGAATCTGCCTTTTCTTCCCTTCACTAATTGTCATATGAACCAGTTTTCCTGATTTATGGACTACCTTTATTTTTGAGGGCCGTGTTTTAATTTTAAGCTGATGGATGAATATACCTTTCTGCATTTTTTTTATATCCTGGGGGTCCAGGGTCTTGTCGAGCTGCACGGAATATTTCTTTTGTATGTGTGATGAGGGATGACTTAATGTGCGGGAGAAATCACCATCATTGGTGAATAAAAGAAGACCCTCGGTATCCTTGTCGAGGCGGCCGATGGGAAAAACTCCTTCCCGCAGGTACTTGTCAGGAAGCAGGTCCATTACCGTGGAACGGCCCTTTTCGTCGCTGAGAGAAGTGATATAGCCGACAGGTTTGTTGACCATCAGGTAGCTGAAGGTTTCAACAGGCTGCAGGGTAATGTTGTTCATTTTGACTACATCAGAATCCGGGTCGATGGTACTGGAAAGGTCAGTAACCTTGTTCCCATTAAGGAAAATTTTCCCTGACAGAATGAGTTCTTCAACTTTTCGCCGTGAGCCGAGACCGCAGAGGGCAAGATATTTATTTATTCGAATCTTTTGCATTTTCTTTTTTCTTTTCGAGACTCTTAGATATTTCTGCCTGAATTTTCTTGAATCTCAGCTCTTTCTCTTTTATTGTTTCATGGAGCATGTATGAGAGGCCCCGCCGGCTGTACTTAAGATTGCTTTTAAAGGTGGTTCCTTTCAGGAAGATAATTTCATTTTTTGCCAGGTCAAAGTTGTATTCTCCCTTGATGGCATGTTTTTCGCCCCCTTTTCTATATGACAGATAGGTGCCTTCTTCGTTGAGCTCGAGGCCGTGGTAGGTGAAATCGCCAAAGCGGTTAATGCTCCACCATTTTCCCTTTAATTTTTTCTTGAGTTCATCAGATTCTTTTTCCCAGAATTTCGATATATATTTTTCGATATCTTTTTCATCGCCCGATTTGAGAAGCCTGAGGTTTTGACCGAAAATCCAGCCAGTCATGCCATTTTTAATTTTAATACGGTACCAGTAATCACTGCTTTTTCCAATCCAGGTTTTAGCCGAAGACCGGTCAATGATAATAACTGAATCACCTTTATTGAGCTGTGTGATACGGGCTGAGAAATAGAGAGGGGAAATCCGTACCGATGAATTATGGGTCAATACAAGGGCCGCACTGTCCCGGGGAGGGGGAGTAGTGTCGTTTTTTCCATTTTCCCCGCAGGATAAAAAGAGTGCCAGAGGCATGAGTAATGTGATGAGTGTTTTGAATCGTGAATCCATGGTAACCTGTGTGCCTTTATTCATAATTTTCGATTTCTTCATCCGGTGCTTCCAGAGAATTGATGAAGGACTGTTTTGTTTTATCTTGATATGTGACATCAAGCCGGAGCGGCGATTTTTTAATCAAAATATTGATTTTAGCACACTTTAAAATTTCTCCCTGAATCTGTCCATCACATTGCATTGACCATGGTAATCTTTTCATCAGTTCAAGGGGGATCCCTTCGAAAAGGACTTCGACCGTTGAATTGCCGGTTTTTCGAATGTTCAGCGTATAATATTTTATCTTACCGCTCTGGTGCACATAAATGCCGCTTACATCGGTGGGGGCTGAACAGCTGATGGTGATAGAGAGAAGGGAAAATAATAAAAAAGCCGGTAATATCCTTGTCATCTTAAACCTCTCTGGCTTCATAATATTGAAGGTGGCAGTGTAAAGATGCCGTGTATGTACTGACAGGGTGAATTATAACTCTCTGGTGTAAAAAAGTAAAGGTTAATACCGGCAGGTTGTGAGGAAAATATCCTCGAAATAAGCTTGACGAATTGCAAATATTTGAAGTTTTATAGACAGTCACCGGGTTCCTGAAGAAGATTGGATGGGGCTTGAGAACTATGATTAAAAAATGACATGAAAAAGTGAGATGAGAATGAAGTTTTTTCCTTTTCTGAAAGGTATTCTGACGGTTCTTTTCCTGGCTGTTTTTTTCTCCCTCAACCTTTCCGGGACTGAAAAGGCGGTCAGCAGGTATCTCATTAAGGGGCGTCCCTATGTTAAGCTGGCAGAGCTTTCGAGATTCTTGAAGATCGAATCAGGGTATGATATCAATACAGGACGGGTAAAGTTATATAACCGGGGAAACCGCTCGGTTGTAGCCCCCGGCTATCATTTTATTATAATCAATGGATCTCTTGTCCGGAGCAGGCATCCTGTTGTTAAAAAAGATGGATGCCTTTATCTTCCTGAAAAAACCGCTCTGATGCTGGTCTCAACCATGAGCCCGGGGAAAAAACTGGTAAGAAAAAAGAATCAGTACACTGCTGCCGTTGTGAAAAAGAGACCGGCTGCACCGGTAGAAAGAAGAACCAGAAAGAAAAAATTCCCTGTTTCTTTTATTATTATCGATGCTGGTCACGGGGGAAAAGATCCGGGAGCAATTGGAAAGGGAGGACTGAAAGAAAAGGATATAACCTTGAAAATATCCCGGCTGGTACGGGATAATCTGAAGCGTAGCTTAAAGGGCGTTTCTATAATTATGACCCGGTATTCTGATAAGTTTATTGAACTTTCCCGAAGAACAGAAACAGGTAACAGGCGCCTCAGGAAGAACAATAACGGTATATTTCTCAGTATTCATATCAATGCATCGATTTCCAGCAGAATATCTGGGTACGAGACCTACTTCCTTTCCCGAAACCCGAGTAATGAGGCGGCCCGAAGTACGGCAGCCCTTGAGAATAATGTAATCGTCTATGAGGCGGGAAAAAGCAAAAAGAAATACGGGGATATTGAATATATCGTTGCCCATATGATGACTGCTCAGATACAGCGTGAAAGCTCAATGCTGGCCGGGGCGGTTCAGCAGGGAATGGCGCGGAAAAACAGGAAGTTTAAAAATCGTGGTGTGCGGAAGGCGGATTTTTTTGTACTGAGAGGGGCTCTCATGCCGGCGGTACTGGTTGAGGTAGGCTTTATTACCAATACCCGTGAATCCCGCTACCTGAAGAGAGGGAGCCATCAGCAGGAGATAGCCGCCGGTATTTCTGCGGGTATTCTTAATTTTTTAAAAAAATATAACAGCACAATTCGCTGATACCCGGAGGCTTCCCGGCGCGGAATGCAGTATCCAGGTAACAATTTTGGGAATATTACCGCTTGAAACTATAGTTTTTTCTGGACATTACAGACGAAATTATACTTATTGTTATTCACTATGCAGGAGAAAACAGGAAAAAACATGTCTATCGTGAACACTATACAAGAAATCATAAATAAAATAAAAGAAATCTACAACGATCAGAAAATTATTTTTACCGCTGATTCCCGGGCAAAAAGAAGATTCTTCCTCCTTGCCTTCGGGGGGTTGTTTTTTCTCAATTACCTGATGTTCTGCTTTCATGCGGATAAAAATGTATTTTCTATTTTTCCAGAGATTCCAAAACTTGAAAATATTCACTCTACAACACTCTATCTGCCTTCTCCGGACGGGAAAACTATTCTCAAGGAAGAAAGAAAAGCGGGCTTTTACAGTTCTGATGAAAAATACGCTACGGTTCTTTTTAAAATGGTGCTCAAGGGCTCCCGGTTTGAAAATACCAGTATGGCGGTATTTTCAAACTTTAATGTCCGTAAGATCTGGATTAACCGGGGTACGGGAGAATGTATTATCGATGTTGAGCCGACGGTGCTCGATGATTCGGTGGTCGTGACCGAGGGTTCAGAAGAGTTGTTTAAAAAGAGTCTCGAAAAGACCCTCAGTGAAAATATACCGGCAATTAAAAAAGTACTGCTCCTTGAGCGTGGTGTCCCGGGAAAAAGCCTCTGGGAGATCTAGGCCGGTTATTCCGGCCAGGTGCCTTCAAAGATCTCAACCGCCGGACCAGTTAAAAAGACATGATTGGTGTCTTCCCGCCATTCAATACTCAGCTCTCCACCCAGGAGCTCTATTGTCAGTTTCCGTTCACCCTGTTTCGTTAACACCATTGCAACAGTAACGGCCGAGGCGCCGGTACCGCAGGCAAGGGTTTCACCACTTCCTCTCTCCCATGTCCGTTGCTTTGCCGTATCTCTGCTGGTAACCTGAACAAATTCTATATTGGTCCTCTGGGGGAAAAGGTCATGATTTTCAATCATCGGGCCGTATTTTTCTACGGGAAAATTTTCCAGGTCTTCAACAAAGATGACCACATGAGGATTGCCCATACTCAGGGCGGTAATTTCAAAATGCGCACCATCGACGAGATGAAGGTCTTCGTTGAGTACCATGCCTGTATCGCCGATCATCGGTATCCGGTCCCGAAGGAGAATCGGCTCGCCCATATCGACAGTGACCCGGGTGACCTGTTTGTTTTTTACCACACAAGTCAGTTCCTTGATCCCGGCGGGGGTCTCAACAGAGATCTTTTTTTTATCCGTCAGGCCCCGATCATAGACATACTTTGCAAAGCAGCGGATACCGTTCCCGCACATTTCAGCCTCTGAGCCGTCGGCATTGAACATTCTCATGCGGAAATCCGAGGTTTTTGATTTCATAATCAGAATAAGACCGTCTGAGCCGATACCGTAATGACGGTTGCTCATCTCAATGGCAAGTTTTTCCGGATGTGCGATTGCATCTTTTCTATTGTCTATATAGATATAGTCGTTTCCGGTTCCGTGCATTTTTGTGAACTTCATCGTGATAGTCCCCCGAAGAATGTATCTGAACAGTAAAACAGATACTCTAAGAAGTGATGAGCAATTTGTAAAGATAATAATTGCAGCCGTGATAAAACAGAAGGCGTAAAAATTGTCTATTGAGGGTTTTTTTTGGGTGGAAGTTTACCGATATATAGATAGAGTGTATACCCCATGAATAAATTGAAAATATACCTGGTACCCCTTGGGGTTCTTTTTTCTTTTCTCCTGGTGAGCTTTGGGATATATTCCTTTGCCGGTGGGCTTGAGGCCGTGGGGGAAGTTCACTGGAAGGTAAAAGAGAAGGAAGTCAGATCCCGTCTCCTGGCGGTACCGATACTGCTTTACCACAACATTGACGGTAAGGGACCCTTTTCTATTGAGGCGGATGTGCTGCGTCAGCATTTTCAGTTGATTCGAGAACGGAATATCCGGGTTATTTCCCTGAAAGACCTGGTAGAGCGCCTTGAAAATCCTCGTCCTTTTGAAGAACGGGTTGTAGTTATCACCTTTGATGACGGCTATGCTTCAATGTATGATAAGCTGCTTCCCCTGGCTCGTGAGTTCGATTATCCGGTTACCCTCTTTGTCTATACGGATTTTATTACCCTCCGGGGCAGGAGAAGTCTCACCTGGAAAAAGCTTCGGGAAATGGACCGCTCCCTGATCGATATCCAGTGCCACACCATAAGCCACGCTGATTTAACCAGGCTGACGGGTAAAAAAGGAAAGGAAGTCGGCAAAAAGCTTTTTGACGAGATGCTGCTTTCCCGGAAAATTATGGAACTCCGCCTTGGAAAAAAAATTGAATATTTTGCATTTCCTTTTGGAAGGTATGACCTGGAAATTATTGCTCTGAGCCGCAATGCGGGCTATAGCAGGGTTTTTTCCACAGATTACGGAAGTAATGTTATCACCAGGGACAACTATTGCTTGAAACGACACCATATTAAGAAAAACTACACTCTTGAATATTTTGACAGATTAATTCAACAAGTCAAATAAATATGGGCAAAAAAAATCTCTTGACATGATCTAGAATTAATTAGACCTTAAAATGCTTAATCTCGGTGCCAACAGGCGCTGATTCCTATCCGGGTAACTAAATATAGTTTTAAAGATAGAATTTTTTTGTATGGGGGACTCCTTTTTTATGAAGAGACGTATCTCTTTATCGATTTTTTTACTTATTGTTATCATCCTGCCTGCCTTTGCGCTCCAGCGAATAGCTGTTGATAATAATTATATTCAGCAGTATCGGGGAAAAGTCGGCTTATGGACAAAGGTAGAGTCCAGGGGACAGATTTTATTTTATTTAAAGAAATATGGATCTTCTTACGCTGATATCACTGCCCTCTACGGCAAAAAGGTACCTTTTAAAGGATATATCTTTATACCTTATTCAAAAGAATACACCGCTCAACTGGCTAAAGAAGGCCATGAAAGAAGAGAGCTTGTTTCCAGTAACGATGAGTTTATCTGGCCCCTTAACAGCGTAGATACTATCAGTTCTCACTTCGGCATCAGGTGGGGAGAGCTGCATACCGGTTCTGACATGCCGGCAACGAAGGGAACTCCCATTGTTGCTGCAATGGACGGGAAAGTCATTTATTCCGGTTATACCGGGGGGCATGGAAAAACCCTCTATCTTGAGCATCGAAACAGTTTTTTTACCCGATATTCACATAATTCTGTTATGCTGGTCAGCAAGGGCGACTATGTTCGAAAAGGGCAGGTGATCGCAATGGTAGGAAGTACGGGAAACAGTACAGGAAACCACCTGCATTTTGAAATACGATACAATGAGATCCCTCTTAACCCACTTGATTTTCTGCCTCAGAAGCAGCATCTTAGAAAAGTTCATCTTTTCAGACAAATGAAATAACAGCATAATAAATTTTAAAGAGGGAGCATGGCCTGCACACCCTCTTCACATAAAAAAAGCCATCCCTGGGGGATGGCTTTTTTTATGTTATTCTGTTTTAGATCTAAATCTATTTTGAGTTTTTCTCAATCTCTTTGAAGTTTGGATCTACTACCCGGTAAATATCATCGATCATGTTGTTGATGTCGTTTTTATCAGGAAACTGTTGCTTGATAATTTTTTCTTCTTCAGGGGTACCGTAGAATGCTTCATAGGAAAGTTTACCAATAAGCTTTTTCATGTTTTCCTGGCTGTTGTTGTAAATGAAAACAATATTGGCCCCTGATTTAAAGCCCCAGTGAAATCCATCGGGAAGATTTACTGTAAAGGTCTCAGTTACATTGTCCCCGTCAGCATCCTCGGCAAAATAGATGACTTCATCGATGGTTTTGCCCGTAACCGATGTGTAATACTTGGTGGGGCCGTTGTCATAGACTTTTTTAGGCAGCGGCCTTCTTGTGACAAAGAGGCCCGAGAGAGCCCGGTTAATCATCAGGGTTTTGAAAATATTGACATGTTTTTTTATGAATTTTTCCCTGACATTGGTGTAGAAGTCACCAAAACTGTTGGTGACGAATTCCTGGCTCTGGTTTTTGAGTACTTCTACCCGCCTGTCGGTAATTCTGACAAAATCAGGTTTATTGTCAATTTTATTTTTCCACAGGTCCGGGATAAGACGGTTTTCCATCTCGAGAATAAGGCGCTGTGTGCGTACATCTATCGTGCTGTCATGACCATCTTTGAAAAGATACATTTTTCGGTCCTTTACAATGAGCAGGCTGGATAGTGAATTGTCGATTTGCATGGATACATTTTTTTCGATATGCTGATAGGCTATCCGGTCTTCATTGTATCGGGAAACCTTTTCAAGTTTTATTACCTTGAAAGGAATGTTCTTTGAGTTGGCTTCAGTAAACTGAAAGATTAACATAAGGGCGCTCAATAGAACGGTGGTCCTTAATATTTTTCGAGTCATTTTGCGTTCCTCCATGAGATACTACGCTATTGAATGGTAATGACGGCATCCTCTCCGATCTTTTACCTCTCTTAAATATTTACATTTTTTATGTCAATTTGTCAAATATTTTATTGCTCATGATGCCTTTGAAAGCCCTATATCAGGTATTTATTCCGTTTCTGTTTTTCTTTGCTCCTTTCTCCATCGTGCCTGGTCTATTTTTGTCCAGCTTTCCACGATATGGCGGGAGAGTTCCTCTTCTTTTGACCGTTTCGGTTTCTTTTTATTTTGTTTGTCTCCCTGAGGTTTTTTCTGATGTTTTAACTTTGCATCTCTTTCCTGGGCGCATTTTGCCGTTAAGCCCGCTTCTCCCCTGATAAAGTCTTGAAGGTCGTCAAAACTTCCTTTTTCCTTTGTAATGATGCCGTTGAGCGACATAATACGCTTTTTGTTAACCAGAGTATCAGTCAGGACCCCGGTTATATGCTCTGTTTCTCCGCACAGAGCGGCAAAAAAACCGGTAACAGCCCCGAGAGCAGAGGCCTCTCCTCCCAGTGAAACTGCTTTAAAAAGCAGAGATTGAGGATTTACATCGAGTCTTGAGGCAAGGAAGAGACCCATGGGAAGTACTGCCAGGGGATGATTTATGGTAGCCCTTTTTACCGGTGATCGAAGGGTTGCGTTAACTTCCTTACAAATTTCCTCTTCTTTTTTTTCGAGGGTTCCTTCAACAGAAAGGGCCAGGCATGTATTTTTGTATGATTCAAAGGCGCCTTCGAGATAATCCGGGTTTAGTTTCAGGTCGAATATTATTCCCGAATTTTCCCGGGTATGTCGGGTCACGGTATCAATGACCTCGAGAGCATGGGAGAGCAGGTTTGACTTGCCGGGAGGGGTCTCGTAGAGGGCCTTCCTGAGCATTTCCGAAAGTATCAGGGCCCCGGCTATGTTGCAGGGATTTTCTGTGCTTGAGGCTGCGGTTTCGAGTACATTCTGAAAAAGTAACGGGCTGCTTTTTAGCTTGAGCGCGGTAAGCGACGGGGGGATAATGATGCGGCTGCTCGGGTATCCGTGGAGGGGGTGATGACCCTCGAGAAATAGTGATCTTTCGGTAATGTCAGGATTTCTGAAAATGCCCTGATCGTTCCCCGGGGTCTCTGAAATTATTTTTTGAAAGGAAGTTAAAGGAAGTCCCTTCCTGGTGGCCAAAAGGCCGGTTATAATGGAAAGCTGTCCAATGGAGGTATAAAGGCCCGGCATGGTCCATTTTTCCAGTTTACCCTTTAAGGCGGGTTCCGGGTCAATATAGCTGTTGATGTCGGGAAAATGATTATGTATATGGCCCCTGCTGAAGCCTGAAAGGGGGGCACCCAGGGCGTCACCAGTAACAATAGATGTGATAACTGCAGATGCTGAAATATTCATGTATTTTTATATATTAACCTTTGTATCTGTGTTTTTGTGCCTGGAGCGCGCGAGGCTCCGTAGCATACTTTTTGGTACTTTAAAATGCAGGTTAAGGAATAACCACCGAAAAATTGTTGTTTTTTTGCTTTTTTTTAATTATTAATAACATTAGATGCAATTTTACATGGTAACATATATGAAACTGCAGTACGACACCATCACCGGGTCGCTCTCAAATGATTGTTTTGAATCAGGAGGTATATTGTGAAACGTACAGGCGTCATAGCAGCAATTATTATTCTTTCTATATCAATCGGCTGTCTGAAAGAAGAGGTCGATGAATATGCAATGATCAGTTTTCTTCTGGGGGAGGTTACTACAAATAACCAGCCTGCAGGAATAGGAGACATTGTAAAAGAGATGGATGTTATTAAAACCGGGGCAGGCTCTTTCTGTGATGTGCGGATTGGTGCCTCAATAATCAGGATTAAGGCCAAATCAAAGGTCACCATGACCAAGCTGATTCGTACCGGAAACCTTGAGGATACCACCATTGGTCTCTCCGTGGGGAAAATGCTTTGTAAGCCGAAGAAGCTTTTGAAATCAGAGAAGTTTATCGTAAAGACACCGACTGCGGTTGCCGGTGTGCGGGGAACCCGGTTTATTGTAGAAGCAGATGCTGCAAAGACAACACGAATAAAGGTTTTTGATGGAAAGGTCAGGGTCGCCCGAAGGGTCAGGCAGTTTGAAAACAACGTCGACAGGGTTCTTGATGTGGCACCGGTTCTTGACGAAGAAAAGAAAGTGGTAATTACGAAAAAGGAAGTTGAAAAGGCTGAAGAAAAAGTTGCTAAAGTTATAAAAAAAGAGGGTGGTATAGAGGGAGAAGCCGCAATTGCCGCGGTTATCTCGAAAAGTACCCGGGAAATTGCCGTGCCAAAGAAGGCGATAGAAAAGTTTAAGGCCACAGATTTTCAGAAAGATAAAAAAGAAATGATTGCTATCAAGATAAAGCCTCCCGTGGTCATTAAAAAAATCATTAAGGTCATCCAGAAGGAAAAGAGCGAACCAAAGCCTGATGGAAGACTTCTTGTCACCAGGTATGAAATTTATTTTATAAAAAGCGGCAAGGTACAGTGGGAAGGAGCTGTCATTGATAAGCCGGTGAAAAAAGATGATTTCATTTATATAGCCTCAGGGGATTACGTATTTTGTGCCCACAAAGAAGGACCGGTGAAGTGGCGTAAAAATATTAAAAATAAAGGCAAAGTTGAATATAAAGAGAATAAGCTGGTGGTTCATGTCTCAGCGGGTGTTATTGAACTTGATCCGGATACCGGCCAGCAGCGATAGCTGCGGACCGGATCGGGAAATTTTACTGTTTTCAGGTAAAACTGACTTGATTATTTGGCAGATATTTTTTAGTATACTTTACTGGCACCGGTTAGTAATTGACAGGTTGATGCAGGTACACTAATCGTTGCCCTTAAAATTATTTCTATATTCCAGAGAGGATGTTTTGAAAAAACTACTTGGAATCTCAGTGATTTTTATGTTGTCCCTCCTGTTCATTGTTTCTGCCTGGAGCCGGGGGACAAGGGGCCCCATTCAGTCGAATATCAAGCATGGTCAGTATATTCCAAAAATTCCGGTTAAAATAAGCGATTTGCGAAACCTGCCGGTACCTACGACCAATGAGAACTATGCACTCCTCCAGGCTATAGACAAGGAAACCAATGTCGTCTTAGGAAATTTTAACAGTGGTTCCCGGGAATTAATCTTAATAAAAGATAAAAATTCTGATGGGAAGGTTGATGCTGTTGTCCACTACTATGTAGACAGAAAGAGGTACCGTTATTCATCAAAACCCGGTGCGGATTATCCTCCTGAAAAATTCAAAAAACTGAAAGAAGCAGTACTCAATGGAACACAGGGAGAATTTTTCCCAAATAAAGAAGGTATTCCCTATATCAAGGTTCTTGAACAGGATGCTGATCGGATACGGCGCTGGAAGAATGGTTTCAGGGTTTTTATGCTTGATCCCGATGATGAGCGGTTTTCCCGAATCAGCTTTTTCTTTTCTACCAGCAACCGGGGAGCTGACCTGGTTTTCGAGGTGAAGTATCGCAATCAGGGAGTGGCCAAGATAAGTCCCATAATTAATTTTGGCGTATACTGCAATGGCAGTAAAGACAAATATATCAATAGTGTTACCAGAAAACTTGTAGCTGAAGCGAAGAAATTTGTACCTGTCGGTGACTGACGCCGGGGGTATTTTTCTCAACTCAGCATTTCAGGAGAATTAATCCCGCCTGTTGCAGAACAGACGGGATTAGCTATATAAAGCTATGAAAGAAATTTTCGTACTCTCTCTTATTTTTCTTCTGGAGTTTTCTATCGCTCTCCATATCCGGTATATGGTCGGCTACATTTCCTCTAAGTCTGAAGCTCACTTCAAGGGTTTCATCGTTACCACCTTCACGAATATCGCCTGCGCGATGGTAATGACCATTGTTGCTTTCAACAATCCCGGTGTTATTGGTCAATTGAACATCGACATGATTTTAATGCTGGAAAGCGGTTTTGTCTTTATCATCCTGGTGGTGATAAAGATACGGATTGCCTTTAAGATTGTGTTTCGGACAAAGGATCCGGAGAACTTTCATATAAATTATTTCGGAAAAAAAGTATATGACGGTCCAGTGGTGACGAAAGGTGAGCTGGCTTTTTATTTTCTCAGTATGCCCTTTACTCTTCTTGCCGGGGCATATTTCGTCGCTGAATTTGTTGTTAAATAACTTACACTCCCTTAATGATTGCCAGGGTGAGACGCGCTCCATCAACGAGGTCTTTTTTGGTGATATATTCATCAGTGGTATGTACCTTCTGCATTCCGCATGAAAGGTTTATCGCTTTTATTCCCGAACGGTTAAAGATATTTGTATCACTCCCCCCGCCGGAGATCTCAAGGGAGGGCTGCAGACCTATTGATTCGAGGGCTTTTCGGGTAATACGGACAATCCGATCGTTTTCTTTCAGGGTAAATCCGGGGTATTCAAGGTGCCGTTTAATGGTTACTTTCGCATTATTCGTTTTGGCAATTTCACGGGTTATGGTGCGAATTTGAGTTTCTATTTCTTTCAGTTTATTTTTACTGATCGAGCGGACTTCGAGTTTGCAGTATGCTTCAGGTGCCACGATATTTGTTGCCTTCCCCCCGGAAATGATTCCGACATTTGTGGTTGTTTCTTCATCGATTCTTCCGTCAGGTAATCGGGCAATAATTTTTGCGAGGATATGTATGGCGCTGACACCGTTTTCAGGCTCCATTCCCGCGTGGGCCGCTTTTCCTTTTACAAAGAGCTCCATGGATGAATGGTAGGGCGCCTTCATGATTATTTTGCCTACACTTCCTCCACTGTCAAAAACAAAGGCGAGGGGTGACTTGAGTACTGACATATCAAACTGCTTTATTCCCAGGAGCCCCAGCTCTTCGGCGCAGGAAATGAGCACTTCGATGGGACCGTGGTCAGCCTTTGTTTCTTTCAGCACCTCAAGGGCCTCGAGAAACATGGCAATAGCTGACTTGTCATCGGCGCCGAGTATTGATGTACCGTCGGATGTTATCCGCCGGTCAGTCTCAACAGGGACAACCTTTTCGCAGGGAACCACCGTGTCCATGTGAGCAGAAAGAAGAAGTGGTTTCTTCTCGAGGGTTCCCGGTATCCGTGCTAAAAGATTATATGAACTGTTGCAGGGAAATTTTTCAATTTCGGCACCCAGTTTTGTCAGGCGCTTGATTATATAATTCATGATCCGTTCTTCATGCCATGAGGGGGAGGAAATTTTAGCCATATCGGTAAAGCTTTTGATCAGCCGGTCTTTGTTAACGTTTAACATTGGTTTTTCGTTCCTTGTAGTGATAATGTTTTATGGTAATAGTTTCCGGTTCAGGAGTAGGGGCACAAGAGATTTCCGGGAGTTTATAGCATTGTTTTATATTTTTTAATCTGGATGGTATATTTGTCTATTATAGTGTGGCTGTCAGATACCGTATCGCCTTCAGCATAAAGATGGATCAGGGGCTGGGTGGCATCAGGAAGGATCAGAATCCACGCGCTGTTTTCATATATCTTGATACCGTCAATCATCTCAACTTTTTCAGGATCCGCATCAGTGCTGAGCATCCTCATAATGGCTGCCTTTTCTTCGGTGGTACAGTGAATTGACATGTTCTGGATATTGCTTGCGGGAAGTTTTTCTTTGACCTCGTGAAGAGGAAGCTGTTCCAGGGAAAGGTACTGGAGTACCCGAAGAAAGGTTATCATCGGATCATAGATCTGTTCCATGTAGGGATACCGTTCCCGGTTGTCTCCCCCCTGGAAGATGTCCGTAACATTTTCGGGAGCCCTGAGATTTGAGCTGATGCGGGATGCTTCACCGTCATGCTCTTTGATGATATCCTCAAGGACCGATGATGTGGTGACCGGTATGCTTATTCTGTCAGCTTCCCGGTACTTCAGGTAATACATGCAGAGGATCGCGCTGACATCATCATTTGAAAGGAGGTTTCCCAGCTCATCGATTATAGTAATCTGGGTTCCATGGGGGCCGATTATAACGCCGATTTCCCGGTTTATTCTAGCCATGCGGACAATATTGTTTATGGTTTTTCGGGTGTCAGCCCTGGTGTCTTCTTCACTGGTCAGTTCTTTAATCTGCCCGCGCAGTACCGTTGTCACGCATCCGAAGTCTTCAAGAAGGGCGGGGAAGAGGCGTCCTGCCGTGCCGTTAAAACAGTCAACGATGATTTCCCAGGAATCCTTTTGAAGGATTTCGCGGCTGACATAGTTTCGGGTGTTGGAAATATATGAATCGAGATGATGGGTCGGGTAGATAATTTGTCCTGTCTCAAAGGCGTTTTTGCGGGGATAATCTCCCCGGTAAAAGACATTCTCTATTTTTTTTTCAATATTTAAAGGAAGTTCAAAGCCGTGCTTGTTAAAGAGACGAATCTGTATAAACTGAAGCCCTGTCATGGGAGATATCTGGATGTAGCAGCCCATGTCGGCATCGAGAAAGCGTGTAGAGTATCGGTTAACGGGAACAGATTCGATTTCCATGTCAAAGACATTGACACCCATGGAAAGAAGGCCCGCGGTAATGGCGCGCTTGATGAGACGGGCAGCTGATGTGGTATCACGGCTGATGACAATATTGGCATTTTTTCCCAAATAGGCCCCGAGAGCAGACCCGAGTTTTGATCCGAATTCAGGGGTGATTTTTACGTTAAAGGTTCCGACGATACCCTCGGAGCTGAAGAGGGTTTTCTTTTCCATTTGTCCCCAAATCAGGTCGGTGGTGAGGCGTGTTCCATCTTCGATCATTTTATCGGGCCAGACCCGGGTGCCCGAGGGAATATAGACATCAGCCCCAAGGCGGCAGTCATCACTGACGACAGAGCCCTCGTTAACCGAAACAGCTTCCTGGAGAACACACCGCTTGCCGATCACAGTGCCCCGTAGTTCGCATTTCGGCCCGATTACCGTGCTGTGGAGGATTATGCTTCGTCTCACCGAGGCGTTTTCTTCGATGACGCAGTTATCTCCGATTACAGAAAATTCAGCGATTTCGGCTCCTTTTTTGATCCTGACAAAATCACCAAGAAGCACGGGGCCCTTGATCCTGGCTTCCGGGTGGATATCCACATCTTTCCCGGCCCAGACATTTTTCCCGAGCTTTTTTCCCGGCATGTCGATATTGACCAGGCCTTCAAGTATAGCTGTGTGTACATCATTGTATGACGAGAGGGTGCCCACATCGCACCAGTAACCGTCGGCAATGTATCCGAAAAGGGGAACATTATTTTTCTGGAGAAGGGGAAAGAGATCCATGGAGAAATCGAATTTCTCTCCCTCGGGAACATGGCTGTTGATGACTTCAGGTTCGATGACATACATTCCCGTGTTGGCCGTATCGCTGAATACCTCGCTCCATGCGGGTTTTTCAAGAAACTTTTCGATTTTTCCATCTTCACCGGTTATGACAATGCCGTATTCTGTCGGTGTGTTTACCCGGTTCAGGATAATGGTAAAGGGACTCTTTTTCTCATTGTGATACTTGAGTATTTTAGTTATATCGAAGTCTATAATGCCATCACCTGAAAGTACAATGAAGGTGTCATCACTGCTGCCGATTGCCTGCTTGACGCCTCCGGCGGTACCGAGGGGCGTCTCTTCAACGGAATAGGTAATGTTTACATCCCAGTCAGAACCGTCACCAAAATAGTTTTGTATATTTTCAGGAAGATAAAAGAGGCTGATGATAATATCATGGATATGATGGCGCTTCAGCAGTGCGATGGCATGCTCAATGACCGGCCTGTTGATAACCGGTATCATCGGTTTTGCCCGGTTGCAGGTGAGGGGTCTGAGGCGGGTTCCTTCGCCCCCTGCCATTATTACCGCTTTTATCATATTCCTGCTCCATGCCTGTACTCGATGTATAAGTATGATCCTTTTTTTGCGCTTCTGTCAATCAATTTCTGGTGTCCCCTGACGTGGTTTTAACCGGGGCTCTGAGCAATAATCTTTCTGTAAAAAGATTTGACATGATCGGTTGATACGGTGCAATTCCTCCATGAACTGGCAGACACTATATACCTTTGCCTCGGGCTGGATGCTCTGGATTTCCCTGGTTCTCATGCTCGGGGGTCTGATTTATCAGGGCTGGAGCCTCCATGCCCTGACAGCCCCTCTAAACGTAAAGGGGGACTGCAGGCCTGAGGGGAGAAGAAAACCCCCTGCAGCGCCTTTTAGATGGTCCCTGGGGGGCCGTGAGCCGATTCTGGCAGCGGTTACCCTTGTGTTTCACGGTACGCTGCTCTCTGTGCCCCTCTTTGTCTCCGGGCATTCGGTGCTTTTTTACCAGGCCTTTGAAGTGAACATTCCAGCTTTTCCCGGCATGATAACTGATATATTGACCGTGACCGTACTGCTCACCGGGACGGTGCTGCTGCTGCGCCGCATTGTAGTGCGGGATATCCGCTATCTTTCGCGGTTTGGGGATTACGGCATACTGATACTGACCCTGCTTCCCTTTGCCACCGGCTATGCAGCATACCATGGCCATGGAGGCAGCATGAGCCTCATGGCCCTTCATGTTTTCAGCGGTAACCTGTTTCTCATTGCCCTCGGATGGACGCGCCTGGGGCATTTTGTTTTCTTCATATATAACAGGTTTATGATCCGCGGCGAGTATACCTTAGCTGCAGGCTCCCGGCGCTGGTACCTCGGGAGTGACGGGGCCCAAAAATGACCCATGACCAGAAAGAGATCGAAGCGATGCTGAAAAGCAGAAAGCATCTTCACCGCCTGGTAAAGTCATGCCTTGCCTGCGGGGCCTGCCGTGACAGCTGTTTTGTCTACTGTAACAGCGGTGATATTAAAAAGTCCCCGGCGGCAAAAATTGATGCCTCTCTCGGCCTGCTCTTTCGTAAAAAAGGCAGCCTCACAAAGGATCAGGTGAAGGAAGTTGAGCGTATCGTCTTTCACGACTGCCTCCTGTGCCGGCGCTGCTACTGTCCCATGGGCATCGATATCCCCGGAATGATTGCCTTTACCCGGTCAATCTGCCGGAGTCAGGGCCTTGATGGTCGAAAGGATATTGAAAGTTATAAAGAAGATAAAGAAAATAGTGAAGGGGGAAGTTAATGGAGCCGGTACGCGTACGCCTTTACTTCCTTATCATAATTACTTTTCTTTCCGGGGTCTTTCTTTCTCAACTGAAGAGTGATGATGCTTCGTTGATACGGATAGACAATAAAACATATTACGGGTCAAAGGAACGGAGCAGCGTAGACTTTCCCCACGAAAAACATATGCAGATGGATAAGGGTTGTACGGCCTGTCACCATGATTACCGGGGAAAAATAAACATTCTGAAACTTGAAAGTCTCTCGGAAGGAAACCCGGCGACCCGGTGTATCACCTGTCACGGAAAATACGGGAAGGCGCGGGAACGGCATCATCTGATGCAGGCATATCATCGACTCTGTATCGGGTGCCACAGCGCCAGCCGGGGGCCCGTGCTCTGCGGGCAGTGTCATGATTCGCAAGGAGTAGATAAATGATTGTAGCACACCTGAAACCTGAAGATGAAATATACTCATATCTTGGTGACGCCGAAAATATTTTGCTTCTCGGCTGCGGGGGCTGTACGTCGGTCTGTTACTCCGGGGGTCTCAGGGAAACCGAAGAGCTTGCGGCATATATTCGCCGTCGGGCAAAAAATGAAGGCCGAAGCATCACGGTGGCAACCCGTGTCATTGAGCTACAGTGTGAAATAGAGTACCTTGATGTGGTGCGGGGGCATCTTGAAAAATTTGACGCGGTCCTTTCCCTGGGCTGCGGCGCCGGGGTACAGCTTCTGGCTGAAGAGTTTTCTCCTCTTCCCGTCTACCCGGCCCTCAATACCCTTTTCATCGGGACATCCCGTGAGCCGGGGATCTTTGTCGAGAAGTGCCGCACCTGCGGCGACTGTCAGCTTGCCTATACCGGGGGTATCTGCCCGGTAACACGGTGTCCCAAGGGAATTTTTAACGGTCCCTGCGGCGGATCGGAAAATGAACGCTGTGAGGTGAATCCTTCAGAGCCCTGTGCCTGGTGTGAAATCTATAACCGTCTTAAAGAGCAGGGACGTATCGAGTCAATCCTTGAAGTACGCGAACCGGTACTCTGGCAGAACCAGAAACAGGGAAGTATTGACGCCTGGGAAAAACAGTAAGGTGACCATGGAAAAAAGCAGTGTAGCGGTAAGCCGGCTTCAGGAAAAACTCAACCGGGGAGACTTTGTCGTAACCGGAGAGCTGGGCCCCCCGGCAGGAACCGATGTCTCAATTGTCGAAGAGAAGGCGCGGCATCTCGCGGGGGCCGTTGACGCCGTGAATATTACCGATAACCAGACCGCCATTGTCCGCATGTCGAGCATCGCCACGGGAAAAATACTTCTTGATATGGGCATCGAGCCGATTATCCAGATGACGGCCCGGGACCGGAACCGCATCGCCATCCAGTCGGATATCCTCGGGGCTGTCGCCCTTGGCCTGCGGAATATGCTTTTTGTTTCCGGCGACCATCAATCATTTGGCAACCAGGTATACTCCCGCGGGGTCTACGATATCGATTCGATGCAGATGCTTAAGGCAGCCCGGCGCATGCGCGATGAGAAAAAGCTTCTTCACAGTGACGCTGAAATGAAGGGCGATGTACCGGTATTTATCGGCGCGGCGGCAAATCCCTTTGCCCCGCCCCACGATTTCAGGCCCCTCCGTCTGAAAAAAAAGGCCGAGGCGGGTGCTGATTTTATTCAGACCCAGTGCATCTACGATATTGAAATATTCAAGGCCTACATGGAACAGGTCGTTGACCTGGGGCTTCATGAGAAACTTCACATCCTCGCGGGCCTGATGCCTTTAAAGTCTGCTCCCATGGCCCGGTACATGTCAGAGAAGGTTCCCGGGGTCGTGGTGCCTGACGCGCTGGTGAAGCGGATCAGCGGTGTTGAAAAGAAGCGGGCCGCCGATGAAGGTATCGAAATTATCCGGGAGCTTGCCGAGCAGGTAAAAGAAGTAAAAGGCGTTGCAGGCATTCATCTCATGGCTGTTGAGTGGGAGCACCGGGTGCCTGAGATTATCGAAAAGGCTGGCCTGCGCTTGTAGCCTGTGAATTACAGATCAGGGTTTAAATTTCGAGCTGTAAAAATAAATTTCGTGTGTCAAAATTTTAAAACCATCCCATTACCGATACTTTTTTCAGTATTTTACTATTCCAGTGACATGATGCAGGTACCATAAAGAACCATTGTGTCTCAGGTGCTGGTTTATTATACTGCGATTTCCTGTGTCCCCACTAAATCACGAAACCTGTTTTTCTTCTCAACAGGGTACCAATAACAGTTTAATTTCTACTGAAATAGTAACCAGTATGTCAGTTAACGGGTTCTCGTTATTTCCAGTTTGATTCTTGCTGCAAATCTGCTAAGCAGATTGAGGAGCCTGTTGAAGCAGTGTATTCTTGTTCTGTTGGTCGCGAAGCTTTTCTGGAAATGAAAAGTTTAATGAAAATTACCTTGAAGATTTGAAATTTATGGTTAATAGTATAACATTGCGGATGTGCCCATCAAAGATATTTTGTTTTGTGAATGCAACTGTTTGTGAAATCGGATATGCCTCCTGTACTGGCTAAGATCCGGTGTTACTATTAATACCAGGAGAATAAAATGAAATTAAATGAAAAACAAGATAAAATATGCCAGCTAAATAAAACAGATTTTTCGGATATTACAGCACTTTTCTTAAATTGTACCCTGAAGACAACACCTGAGCTTTCACATACAGAAGGCCTTGTTGAAATATCTAAAAGCATAATGGAAAAGGTAGGTGTTACTGTTGAAGTTATTCGTCCCGTAGACTTTAATATTGCTTATGGCGTATATCCTGATATGACCGAACATAACTGGGATCATGATGACTGGCCCACTATTTATAATAAAGTGCAAAAGGCTGAAATTCTTGTCATAACTACACCGATCTGGCTTGGCGAAAAATCGTCTGTCTGCACAAAGATTGTCGAACGGCTCTACTCATCTTCAGGCGATCTTAATGAACTTGGCCAATATGCCTATTATGGTAAGGCAGGTGGCTGTCTTATTACCGGCAATGAAGATGGTGCAAAACATTGTGCAATGAATATTTTATATTCTCTCCAGCACCTGGGTTATGTTATTCCTCCTCAGGCAGATGCAGCCTGGCTTGGTGAAGCCGGGCCTGGACCTTCATATCTCGATCCCGGCTCAGGTGGGCCAGAAAACGATTTTACCAATCGCAATACAACATTCATGACCTGGAATCTCATGCACATGGCTCGAATGCTAAAAGATTCAGGGGGTATTCCTGCCCATGGAAATCAGCGTTCGAAATGGGATGCAGGATGCAGGTTTGATTCTCCAAATCCTGAATATAGATAATCATGTGTTTGAAATTATGCTGCACCTGAAACGGGTAATCCCTATGTCCATTAATTGATGTGGAGGATTTTATGATGATGACATACTGGTTTATGTTTCCTGTCGCTATAGTAATCAGTACTATTGCCATGGCTTCCGGTATCGGAGGAGCAACATTTTTTTCACCTTTTTTCATGTTAGTTCTTGGCCTCTCGCCGGAGGTAGCCATTGGCACTGGATTGATCACTGAAGTCTTTGGATTTGCAAGCGGTCTTGCTGCATACATAAAAAAAGGGTTAATTGATTTTAAAGTTGGTCTTTCTTTAGTAATAATAACAGTACCGATGGCGATACTTGGATCCATTGGTGCTGGAATGGTTGCCCCTGAAATATTAAAAGTAATTCTTGGTGTTGGACTCTTTGCCGTAGCAACCAGTTTTTTGAAGACACCGGATAAAAATGAAGTCAATCATTTTGACTTTCGCATTGAAGAAGAATATGGAGGAACAAAGGCTGAGACATGCCTTACCACATCGGCAAATGAAAAGATATGCTATACCGTATGTAATAAAAGTGAAGGCAGGATTATTTCAGGTATAGGAGGGCTCTTTGTCGGTTTGATTTCAACGGGTCTTGGAGAGTTAAATGAGTTCTTTCTACTTAAGAGATGCCGTGTACCCAGCAGGGTATCAGTTGCTACAAGTGTCTTTATCGTGGCAATAACTGCGCTATCGGCATCAATAGGTCATCTGAGTCGTTTTATTCAATCCGGTGAGGATGAACTGCAAACAATATTGAATATAGTTGTTTTTACTGTTCCCGGAGTGATGATTGGTGCACAATTTGGTTCTGGCATTGCCAGTAAAATTCCTGAAAAAATTTTACTCAGGGGGCTGGCAGTCCTTTTCTTTTTTATTGCCCTGGTAACCTTATTAGAAGTTGCATTATAAATTTTATGTGATAACGGCTAAAATTTTTAAAAATACTCACTCCCTCCTTGAAGGAAAATAGAATCAATTTTCTTGATACTTGTTTCTATCATTGTTTAAAAAAAGAACCCGTGATCAAAAAATTATACACCGCCTTCTGCTTCTCAGGGGCCTTCATAATAAGGATGAAGAATCTGTTTATCAATATGAATTTCTTCATGCCTTCGAGAGGGGTATTCTTTACTGACACACATCCTGTAACCTGTTATGTTCCATTTTGTTTACTGGGAGAATCCCCCATGGATTAATTATAATTTAACCCATTGAATAATTTCCAGATTGTTATTTTATTGTAATCATGGGAAATTTATTATGAATACATTTAAAAAGCTGTTTTTAAGCAGGTACGATGAATCGGACTTTTTGCGTTATAAAAAGGCACAATATACAGTTTTGTTTGCCTTAATGATTAATTTTTTCTTGATAGTGCTTTGTGTGACAGCAGCTGTAAGCTTTACTCATGAAAGATTTATCTTGATACTTTCTGCCTCTTCTGCATTGATTATGCTTCTTCTTTTGTCTGTTTTTTTAACAAGATCGGGAAGAATGGAGAAAGGCGCCATTGTGATAGCTTATGCGTCCTGCTTTGTCGCGTCAGCAGGGTTTTTAAAGGAACCGGTTCACGTTGCCGGAGTGACAATGGCATATTTCATGTTTCTTGATCTTGTGTATGCTACAATTTTCTGCTCTAATATTATTTCTACTTCAATTATTGCTGTTTTTGTATCAATACAGTCATATTACTATTTTTTCATAGCAAAACCCATTGCAACCGGTGCACTTCTTGAAACAGCTCACTCGACCTATATCGATGGAACGATAACTCTCATAATGGTATATGTTGTCGGTTCCATCGCTAACACTTTTATTAATAAAGCGCTAAAAATGAGCACAGAAGAATCAGAAAAAAACAGAAAGCAATATGATTTTATTAAAAGCCTCATGGTTACAATACAAAATGCTTCAGGCAACCTGAGAAATTCGATAAATATTACATCAGACGTGATAACAAGTTTTTCTGACAATGCCCAGTCTCAGGCAGCGTCTGTTGAAGAACTTTCAGCAACAGTGGAAGAGATATCAGCAGGAACAATTAATGTGGGGTATGCCAGTAAAGAACAGACCGATTCGATAAAAGAACTTATCACTATTATAGAAGAACTTTCAACATCAATAGACAGTCTTGAAGGTCACGGCAATGAGATATCCGCTATGTTTGAAGTATTAATAAAACTTTCCGGAAAAGGGGAAAATTCATCTAAAATACTTGATGAAACAAACAATCAGATAACAGCAAACTCTGATGAAATTTTGACGGTAGTAAACGTGATCGATGAATTTTTTGAGAAAATAAACCTCCTTGCTCTTAATGCTTCGATAGAAGCGGCACGTGCAGGCGAACACGGCAGGGGATTTGCAGTAGTCGCCCAGGAGATTGGAAAATTATCAGATACCTCTGCACAGGAATTAGGTCAGATTACCAGCCTTCTTGGTAAAAACAAGAATGATGTCGTTACCGCCAGCCACGTAATAAAAGATATGATTGGATTTATAAGGGAGCTTAATGAAAAGATACACAATCTTCAGACTAAAAGTGTTCATGTACTCGATGAGATTCATTCAGAAAAAAGACTGAAAAATGACATGAACGACAAAACAACGAAGGTTGAAGAAAAGTCTAATATAATTGAAGTCTCCATGAACGAGCAGGAACGTGCAATAGAGGATGTATCAATATCTATTGAACAGACAAATAATATAGTTCAGAGCAACGCAGCAAACACAGAAAGCCTCAGGACTAATGCCGATGAACTGCAGCTTCTTGCAGACGACCTGCAGAAATTTTTTAAAGAGAACTGGAATGCTGGAGAAGAAGCTTCTTTACCGTGACGATGCGCGGGTAAAGGGGAAGGCTGGTCTGCGGTTTTAACATTTTGATATTCCGGATTTTATATAATAGCCCCGGGTTTAAACCCGGGGCTATTGTATAAAATCCGGAATATTGCTGTTGCCTGACGATATGTTAAAAATTCCCCGTAGTCAAGAAATTGTACACCGCCCTCATTACCTCCGGGGCCTTCATGATAAATATATGACTTCTTTTTACCACCAGAAACTCCTTCATGCCTTCAAGGCGGGCACGCTTCACTGATACCTTTCCGTCATCGGGTCCCGGGATAACAAATGAGTTTATCCAGTTAAAAGATACATTTCCCGCAATCACCCCGGTCTCAAAAGCCGGGGGCCCGAGAGTGTTGGGAAGAGACTTCGCGTCGGTTGTAAGCTGGCTCAGAGCCGGTCCCATGAGACGCCGCACCAGGGAATATTTTGTTAAGAAATCCGCTACCTCGCTTCCCTGGCTCGGTGGACCGAGCATGACGACCCGTCCTGCAGGAAGTTCAGGATACTTTTTCAGACAGGCCCGTGTCACGATGCCCCCCAGTGAATGGGTCACAAAATGTATTTTTTTGGATGTGTCGATACAGGTTGTATCAAGAGTCTTTTTCAGGTGCTTGTCGACCAGATACTCAACAGGGTGTTTCCGTGAGGGATAATCGATATTGATAACATGAAAGCCTTTGCTGCTTAAGAATGCACCCATGGGTTGCATGGAGGCTGACGAGCGACCCAGGCCGTGGAGCAGAACAACGTAGTCTCCCTTACCGGGAATTTCAGGCGTGCCTGTACCGCCGCAGAGGAGAACCGAAGCTCCCGGTAAAAGAAGAAGGGCAATAATGAGGGCTGCTGTTTTTTTTCTCTTCATGGAAATGTCTCACTTTCAGGGGTGTGTGTAAACTTCCTTTTCAATATGGTTCTATCTGAATAAGAAAGGGGAAGAATGTTTCATGAAAGAAGTGAGCCTGAAGAGGAAGGGAAGGACGTACGGGGCGGAAGAGCCTTTTCTTCCTTTACCCGTGCCACTTGTACCTTTATACTCTTAATGAATATAAATAACCGTGCCGATTATATTGTCTTTATGCACAGGCCCGAAGTAGCGGCTGTCGTAACCCCGGTCTGTATTGTCAGCGGTGAGGAAATATTCTTCACGTTGAAGGCGTACCGGGGGCATAATGTCCCGTTTTGTAAAATGAAGGGGGAAGACCCGCTGGTCATGTGCAATCTGCTTCCATGATGGAGTAAACCTGGTGCCGTTGACATAAAGAATCTTATTGCGCATTTCGACCCGCGCCTCGTCAGCTGCGGCAACCCTGAGTAGAAGAACCCGGCCGTCGTCACCCGGGGATTCTATGAGCACAATGTCTCCCACAGCCGGATTGGTGCGCTTCTGTACAAGAAGGTAGCTTTTCGCAGGTACCGCCGGTTCCATCGACGCGTCAGGTGCCTGGCAGGGAAGCAGAAAGACGCGCGCCGTTAAAAGGCCCGCCAGTATGCCGGCTGCCAGAAAGATAAGTTTGAGAGGGAAAAGCATCCCCTGATTTTCATTGTTTATATTCATTATTACTTCAGCCTGAAGGTATCATTGCCGGCACTGTGACAGAAATATACGGGGCCGTCAAAACAATTTTTCCTGTCCCTTAGCGAGGCTGATGGAGCCCCAGGGCGTCCATGATGCGGGTAACCGCCATGGAACGGTTTATCGTATAGATGTGAAGACCCGGGACGCCCCATTTTTTCAATTCGATGCACTGCTGAATAGAAAAGTCAAGCCCCGCTTCGCAGAGAGATGTTTCGGTACCGCAGCTGCTGAGTATATTCTCAAGAGAGGAGGGGATGGTTGCCCCGCAGAGACCGGTAATTTTTCGAATCTGTTTATGGTTGGTCACCGGCATGATACCGGGAATGATGGGAATCCGAATCCCCATCTGTTCAACCCGATCCATGAAGCGGTAAAAGTATTCATTGTCGTAGAAGAGCTGGGTAATAAGAAAGTCGGCTCCCGCGTCGACCTTTTTTTTAAGGTTGAGCAGGTCTGTTTCAATATCCGGTGCTTCAAGATGGCCTTCCGGATAGGCGGCAGCCGCAATGGTGAAGCCGTCGATATCATTAATATAGGAGATAAGCTCGTCGGCATGGGCAAAACCATCAGGATGGGGGGTAAAGGAAGTTTCGCCTGCCGGCGGATCTCCCCGCAGGGCCAGAATATTCTGGATGCCCTTGTCTTTGACTTCCTCAAGATATCCCTTGATCTCTTTTCTATCCGAGCCGACACAGGTGAAGTGTACCAGGGGTTCGATGCCGAACCTGATATAGACATCAAGGGCGATTTCCAGTGTCCTGTCCCGTGTTGAGCCTCCGGCACCGTAGGTAACCGATACGAAATCGGGCCGGTAGTGAGCGAGACTCGCCAGTTCTTCCCAGAGAATCTTCTCTCCCGCCGGGGTCTTCGGGGGGAAAATCTCAAAGGATATTACAAATTTTTGTTTATACAGTTTATCTAATCTCATAACTTTACTCCCGGGTCTCCCTGACGTGCAGTAGAAGTCCTGTGGCGGGTCAGGGCCCCCTGTGCGGGGGGCTGATTCTGCAGGGTTTATTGCGGGGAGCAGAAGGCCCCTTTTTATCTTCAGTTGACATCAAACGCTTTCAGTGCATATAATTGCAAATGATTTTCCCCTGCTGCCGGTTATATTTTTTTATTTTGCCATATTATGTCAGATAAAAGGCAGATTTAAACAAATTATCATGGGTGAGTAGTTAGACGACGTCATTAATTTCTTGACAAGGTTATAATTTAATTACATAATAAAAATAAGAATATACGGTAAAATTAATTACTTAATTTTTACTGTATCGATGCCGATTGTTTGTAGAAGAAAGGTGTAGATTTTTCCGGTTGTAAATGATTCTCGAGGGAAAGATCAAAGAATAAAAGGAGTTGCTCAATGAAAAGGATGGCTAAAGCTGCTTCATTATCAGTTTTCATTGGACTAATAGTCCTCTTTTTTGGTAATGTAAGTATTAATGTTCAGGCCCAACCAGCTGATCCTAATGCAGGAAAGCCGGCAGCGGAAAAGAAAAAGCAGGATGGATTGGTCGTTGACTGGCTCAATGATTTTGAATCCTGTGAAGACTGGAGGGCCATGTCAACATGTCCCCTTGGTGAAACGAAGATCAGAAAGATTCCCGGCAAACCCCGGCCCGTAAACAGTGAAGGGAAATTTGTCAATGAAGAAGGTCAGGTTGGAAATTTTAAGGATTCCATGACCGATGAAAATGGCATCTCTCACAAGAATGAATATGTTCTCGGGATAAAGTCTTATTTCCTTGATCGCGGTTTTGACCGTGTAGAAGCCTTCCCGCCAAATGAATATATTATTAGAGGAAAGGCGAGAGAATTAAAAGTATGGGTTCTGGGAAGGAAGTTCAGGCATACCCTGTATGTTAAACTTCGTGATTACCGCGGCCATATCCACAAGCTTAAGATCGGTCGTCTCGATTTCTGGGGCTGGAAGGAAATGTCCATGATTATTCCCGGCTGGCTGCCTCAATCCGCCAGTTATGCCATCCTTGATAAGAATCTGCATTTTGTCTCATTCTTTGTAGAAAGTGACAAATTTGAAGTGCCCGGTACATTTTACTTCTATCTTGACCAGTTCAGAATTATTACTGATCTGTCAGAGTTTACCGGTGATTCCACAATAAAGGATACCTGGTAAAATTACGGTATAAGAAGAATGGAGGCTTAGAATGAACGTATATAAACGATCAGTATCCATAGCATTGACAATAGTTGCTGTTGTCTCCTTTGGACTGATGACATCACAAAATGCTGATTCAAAAATTGTAACTAATGTCGAAGCTGACATCAGCGGCGACGCCCTTAAGGCTGTCGTTGTTGAAGACTTCGAGAAAGGAAGTATAGCTAAATCTATCGCTGATGACGGCTGGTTTGTAAAATCAACTCCAAAGAAATATACAAACGAGTCTACTGAAAAGAAAATGAAGCGAAAGAATCCTGTCCCCGTCCTTGATCTGAAATTTCTTGGGGGAGCTCCCAATGACATGCAGGTCGAAGAATGGTCTCTTACCGATCTGGGAAAGCAGAAAACCAAGATTCTTGGAGTACGTTTCAAGTTTAGATATCCGGGACACAACTCTGTCCATATTCTTCCCCCAAAGGAAGTTGACTGGAAGTCAAAGAAGCCGGTTTTACGGTATAATCCCAGCACCAGGAAAGATGAGCAGGAGCGGGGAATTCAGCTTCCCGGTAAATCAAAGGCTCTGTCTATCTGGGTTCATGGACGCGGAAATCCATATCGTATGGAAATATGGGTAAAAGATTACCGCGGCGATACTCATATCCTGAAAATCGGTTCAGTTAACTTTGTGGGATGGCGACCGATGAAAGTCAATATTCCCGGAAGAGTACCCCAGTCTTATGAATCATATCCCCAGACACGGGTAACTAAAATTGTTCGTTTTGTTTTAAGATCAGAGATTCAGAGACATGCTGAAGAGTTAACAGAGAATACCTATTTCTTCTTCGATCAGCTGAAGGTTCTTACTGATACCTACGAAGTAAACTTTGATGGATCAGATCTTCATGATAGCTTTGAAAAGGGCAGCTCTGGAGGCAACAAAAAGCAGCCTTAATAATTAAAGGATAAGAAGAATAACTGTAACAAGTTAAGCTTGTATAGTTCTAAGTAATATATAGCAAAAAGTACATAACAGATAGAGCGAAAATACCCATCAGAAAAGGATGGGTATTTTCTGCTTTTAAAAGATGGGAAAATTTACCCTATTTATATGCAAGTTTGTATAGTATGGGTCCGTGTCCCGACAACAGGCCTCCACAGGGGCCTGTAAACAGGAAAAAATGCATGCATTCTTTCTGGAAAACCTGCAGGTGAGATAATGGAAAAAGCAAAAGTAAGACTTGAGTCACTGTTTAAAGAAGAGCAGTGGGGACGTATAGAGCCGAAGGGGATTGGAATATCAAAATTTAAAATTCTTGATGATCTCTTTAATGCCATCGTAACGGAAAACACGATAAGTGAAACCCGCGATGCCTGCAGGGCTCAGCTTGATGTGAACTCTGAATCAATAAGTGCAATTTATCTTTTAGGTCTCATCGGATATCATAATAATTCGATTGAAGACTCGGTACAATTGAGAAAACTTATTGATGTTTTTACTTCGAGTCAAAAATGGGCGGTTGTAGAGTTAATAGCCGATAAAATACTTGAATATGGTGAAAACAGTATTGCTCTCAGGGCTCTCGCCATAAGTCTTGAGCGTCTTGGCCGGGGAAAAGAGGCTATCCCTGTTTTAGAAAATTTGCTGAAAATCGACCGTTTTGATACTGAAGTAGCAAAGAAACTGGCATATAAGCTTATCGAAGAAGACCATGAAAAAAGTGTATATTATCTCAAGCTTTCAATAGAAGGCTTTATTAAGAATCAGGATTATGATGAAGTTGTAGCCCTTTGGAGTAAACTTGTCGGTATCACCAGTATTGATGATATGGATGTTAACTTTTTTGAACGAATAGAACGGATGCTGGTTGAGTCAAAGCATACAGATCTTGCAGCTACACTTTTGAAAGCTCTTTTGAGCAAGTATCGCGATGAAGAGAGCCCCGATTACTCGGTTGAGTTATTGAAAAAAATATTGAAGTATCGCCCCGATGACAACCAGGCGCGAAGAGACCTTATTAAATTCTATGAGGCAAAATATGGAGAGCATAGTCAGTTTGAGCAGTTTATGGAACTGGCAAAACTTGGTAATTTTAAAACTCCTGTAAAGTTTGCCATTCAGGATTTTGAAAAAAATATTGTTTTCGATAAAGGAAATTACGCCTTCCACAATTCCTGGAAACTTGGAAAGATTACTGACATAGACAGTGAATCAATAGCTATCAGTTTTAAAGAAAAAGATAATCATCGCATGTCAATCCAGATGGCTCTCCAGTCACTGACTCCGATCAGTAATGATCATATTTATGTGATGAAGTATGAAGATCCTGAAACAGTTGCTGATCTGTTCAAAGAAGATTTTATGGGATTTTTTGAGGTTCTCATTAAGTCATATAATAATAAAATCGTTCTTGCAGATATAAAAAGGGAGATAATGAACCAGTATGTTGAAGAAAAAAGCTGGGGTAAGTGGTGGACAAAGGCACGAACCCAGATAAAAAAATCTCCTCTTTTCGGTGTTTCTGCAAAAAAGAAAGATCTCTTTTTTATGCGAGATAATCCTGTAACATATGTAGATGAACTTCTGGATAAATTTACCAATACTGATTCTTTTGGTGAACGTCTCGATATCTCAATAGAATTTTGTAATAATATTGATGAAAAAGAAGGCTCAAGTGTTGTTCAGTTCTTTGTTGATTATTTTTCAAATGAAATGAAGGGTGCTTCAGAGACAAGGCAGATTCTGTCATATTTTATTCTTAATGACCTTTCCCGTTTTATTGATCCCGCCAAGCTGAAACTTGAAACTCACTATGAAAAGGTACAGGAATTTGTAAGAACCAGCACGGAACTTTCTCTTATATCAATGAAGATAACTTCTTATGATTACAAGAAAGACCTGGTTAATCTTATTCGCGATACAAGGGAAGACTGGCCGCAGCTTGTGGCTGAAATGCTTTTTGAAACACCGGTTAGAATACATAAGTATATAATTAATATTCTTATCCGGTCACATGATTACAATGTGATTAACAATTTTATTGACCGCGTCCTGACCGGAGCCAGGCAGTATCCGGAAATATTTTTCTGGGTGGCCAAAAATCTTCTGAATCATATCTGGGACTACGAATGGCTTGATTATTCAAGAAACCAGTTAATGATAACTTTTTTCAGAACGTTAAACGAGCTGAAAAAAATTGAAACAGAAAGTAACCGTCTTAAAAATATTGCTATGGATCTTCTTTTTGATGATGAATCTGAGGTCCTGAAGGAACTGGTCAATGAATTTGATGATGTCTTTCTCGGCAGATTATATGACGTCTTTAGCAATATCTCCTTTGTAGAGGAATCTCAGATCGAAAAATTTCTACTTTTGATAAAGGAGAAATTTCCCGAATTCAAGGCAGAGGGCGGTGATGTGAATGAAGAGTGGTCATATGACGAAGAACAGCTTATTGTTACCCAGTCTGGTTACGATAAGAAAAAGGCTGAACTTGACAGCATGGTCAGCGTAGAAATGGTCTATCTTTCGAAAGAGCTTGCCAAGGTATCTGAAGCTTCTGGTGATATGAGGGAGAATGTAGAATATACTGCACTTCTTGAAAAGCAGGCAATCCTCGAAATGGCAATTTCAAAACTGGATGAAGAAATGAAAAAGGCGACGATCCTTGATCTTGATTCAATCAGTATTGATACCGCGTCTATTGGAACAAAGGTGGTTTTTTCAAGTAGCGACGGGGATGAAAGCCGGAGTTACACAATACTTGGTCCCTGGGATGCGGATTTTGAGAAGAATATTCTCTCTTATCGGTCTCCCATGGCTCGAACAATTCTCGGGAAAAAAGCCGGTGAAGAATTCAGCATGAGAATAGATGACCGGTCAGTAAAATTTGTAATTCAGGGAATAGAAAAGTACAATTAAATATTTATACGGCCACTACGTTTGAGCATCCATCGCTTTTCGTATCCACCTGCCGGCTTCCTGAAGCCTTAAAGGCGGCGAAGGTTATTGTCGCCTTTAAGGTCTGGCTGCCGGTATAATATCATACAGGGCTGTTGCATGTATCAATTTTCACCTGCAGACCCAAAAGCGACGATGCGTTTCGTCGCTTTTGGTTTATTGTCACCTTTAGGGAGCCTTCCCGGGAAATCGGAATGATCTTGAAAATTGAATGCAGGGTAAGAGGCAATGGTTTTTCATGGTGCGGTTAAATAATATTTGACAAATGTGCTGTTCATTTTATATGGATAGCATAGTTCTTCTTGCCGCGATGGTGGAATTGGTAGACACGCTAGGTTCAGGGTCTAGTGGGCGTACGCCTGTGAGGGTTCAAATCCCTCTCGCGGCACATTTTTTCCTTCCAGTTGTAATGCTATTCTTTAAATTATTCATTTCTGTACATAAAACTGCTAAGGTATTTCCCGAAAAATCCGATTTTATCTATAGGTAGATAATATGTCGTATTAGGAGGGCTTCATGGAGAAAATAAGGCATCATAGTGATCACCAGCTCTTTGAAGAAGTAAATGTTATCCGGGCAATAAAAGATAAAATAAAACGGATTACAGACGGGGATTTTACTGAGCCCGTATACCTTAAAAATGTATCAGTCATTGATACTAACTGCTCGGCGGGAGACAGTTCTGTTTTATGTGTTGTGAACAGTATTTTCTGTGATGGTGCGGGTACTCTCTGTGCAGATCTGATCGGAGAAACAAACCAGTTTAATACGGGGATAATGTTTGGTCAGAGTATTGAAGAACTTTCCCTTGATGATCTGAAAAATATTCTCGATGCATTAAATGACGAAAACTGGTCCGTTATTCTCAATAATGGTATTGAAAAAAGAAATAAAAAAGCCGGGTCATTGCAAAAACTACTCAAAAAACAGCGAAATATTGCCCGTGGCGCTTAACAGGTGTAGATATGAATGAAATGCTTGATCCAGGTAATGACAGTTCTTTTGAAACTTTAAATAATATGATGATTCTTCTTGAATCATCGATTTTTGACGTACAGATGATGGTTTCTCAGGCCGCAACAACCCTGTTTGAAGTTATGGGGATTAAGTCTATAGAAATATTTTCTACCCTTTCACTTGTTGAGGCCGGGGGGACGGTTGTTCACAATTTAAACGAATTATATTACAATGAAGATGAAGATTTATTAGTAGTAGCTACTGAGGGCGATCGTGAGATTCAGTGGCATGAACTCGATATTTCTGTTCAGTTTGAAGTAGTTTCACAGATACATCAGAGGTATGTTGCTGACCATCAGTTGGCTGCAATGAATCAGCAGGAAGATCTGCATTAAGTTGGGTCAATCATTCCGGCGTTGAATATCTTTAAGGCGTGCAACTTCCTCTTCCACTATTTTCAATACCCGCGTAATTTCCCTGTCAGGCATTTTTCCGTGATACAGGTATAGAATTTTTCCCGTATCGCTGATTATTATACATACGGATTTATCATTGCAGTCTCCAAGCCCCCATGCGTTTCGCAGGATGTAACTTGGATCGGTGAGAATTGTTGTCTGGTATTTTCGTTCTTTACGACGGGCAATCAGGCGAATAATGGTGTCCGGTTTCCATGGGGCGTCCTTGAGATTGCCGATTCCCAGGGGGCGATAATATTTTCGAGGAAAACGGGACCGCTGGAGGGCCCGGGCAGTGTGATCATTCTGATCTGCAACATCAGCATCATTATAGAATATTATTAAAACTTTTTTGCCGAAATCAGGCAGGTATGCGGGATTGTCATGGGTGTCCCTGATTTTTACATTGAGGACAATATCACCTGTCGAAAGGGAGTAGAGGGCTCCCTGTCCTGCCAGTATGAAAAAAAAGTTTATAATTAATATGAGTTTACCGCACTTCATGATATAATGCCTTTTCAATATAAAAAACTATAGCCTATTTTTCAGTACCTGTCAAGGAACAGAACTGATATACTGGCGGAAGAATTTCTGAAACTGGAATTTAGTGAGTGAGGCTGTCCCATTTGATGAGTGAGCCATCCATGACCGGTCCGTCTACACATGCCCGCTTCAAGCCCTGGTCTGTTTCAACAGTACAGCCGACACAGAGGCCGATGCCGCAGCCAAAATAATTTTCAAGAGATACTTCAACGGGGGTGGAAGAGCCGCAGATTCTGCTTACTTCGGCCATCATCGGTGTTGGGCCGCAGGTGTATACCATGTTCCAGGTCTTTTTTTTCAGCTGCTCTTCCAGGAGGGTAGTCACAAAGCCGTGATGTCCTGTTGAGCCGTCATCGGTGGAGACGCGAAAAGTATCGGCAATCGAACCGAAGGCGTCGGCACAGTAAATGTGATCTTTTGAACGGGAGCCGTAGAGGTACGAAACATCGATACCCTTTTCTTTCAGCTCCCGGGCGAGAAAGTAGAGTGGGGCATTCCCGACTCCCCCTCCCACAAGCAATGCAGATCCTTTCTCGATAAGGGTAAATCCTTTTCCCAGGGGGCCAAGGATATCGATAGGTCCTGGTTCTGCGTTACAGAGGATAGAAGTCCCTTTGCCGACAACCTGGATAATTATCTCAAGTATATCCTTTTGCCGGTTGTATATTGAAAATGGCCGCCTGACCAGTGGATCGGTACTATCAGAGACTCGTATGTTTATAAAATGACCCGGCAGTGCCTGTTCTGATTCGTCGGTTTGTATTTTTAAGAGATAGTGATCTTCTGCTACTTTCAGGGGGCGTTCAATGAGTTCTGCCATGATAATTACCTTTTTTCTTCAAGTCGTATTGTAAGTAATTCAGTATAATGAGGACCTTCTGGCGTCAAGTCAGATTTAAAGAGTGTTATTTTATCAAAAAGTGAAGACCCGAAGTGAGTCATGCTGCTTTTTTGAAAATATTGAAGAATTGTGGGGGGAAGTTTTCTTCCTTTTCGAATACGCGCCACGGTAATATGGGGACTGAAAGTACGTGTGTCTCTTTCGAATCCAAGTCTCTCCATGGCCTTCTCTATGTCACCATGAAGGCTTAAAAGAGCGCTGGTGTCAGTTTTAATGCCGCACCAGAGAACCGCAGCATTTTGGGTAGAGGGGAATGCCCCAAGACCGACAGCATCGTAGCTGACGGGAGGATGCTGTCTTAATGTTTCTGGAAGAATCTGAAGGATTTTTGATGTGGTTTCACTGTCAGCATTGCCAAGGAATTTCATCGTTATATGCATGTGAACCGATGAAACAGTTTTAACCGTATCTTTGTATGAAGCAAGTTTTACAAGTACAGGATTGAGTTTTTCAGTTATAGTGTGGTCTACCGGTAATCCTATAAACAGGCGGTTCATGATATCTATTCGATTATTTTTGGTACGACGAAATGTCCATTCTCAAAGGATGGGGCATTGCGTGCGATAGATTCCTGCTTAAGGGAGGGGCCTACGGCATCTTTTCTAAAGACATTTTTAACATCAGTTATATGATCAGCAGGGATGACCGTAGAGGTATCGAGTTCTTTAATCTTTTCAACATATTCGATTATATCAGTAAGCTGCCGGGTGAATTCTTCTTTTTCCGGTTCTGAGAGTTCCAGTCGGGAGAGGCGGGCAACTTTTTCTATATCAATTTTCATGGTTCTTTTTCCTGGTTTTTATGAAATTTTTTCCCCGGGTTCTATATTCAAATCTCATGATATTGAAGGCAATTACTTTTTTTTCTTTGAGGAGCTTCAGGTGAAAGGTGATGCGGTAATTCCTTTCCCGGGATTCTGGTTTTTCAAGGGCAAAAATCTTCAATGCCAGATCTCCAGGAGGGATAAAGGAAATACGGTACGGTATCGTTTCTGTGCTGAAATTCATTGTATCGAGGGGTTTCTTTTTTGCAATAACCCGCCTCGTTTTGAATATTTCTTCAAAGTTGAAGAGCTTGTAGAGGGGAGATTTATACTGCATGGCCATGTCACTATGGGTGAGGGATTTCTTGCTTGTTTTCCCGTAATCGATGGTTATTTTTTCGATTTCAACCGGATATTTCCATGTGTTTTTAATTGTTGTTTCAAAAAAAAGTACCTTGGGTACCCGGTAGATTTTCTTTCTAATTTTTGGATTGATCAAGGATTTGCTGCTGAGAATTTTTTCCCACTGCCAGTCCTGTATCTGTTGAAGAGAAATATCACAGTAGAGGCTTCTTATCAGGGCCGTCCCATTTTTGTCAATACCTACCGCGAGGCTGTTGTTGGGACGGTCAAAGCGCTCAATGCCGAACTTCCTTCCACAGCTGAAAAATGAAAGAATGATGAGGCCGGTGAAAATGCATGTCTTGAAGGTTCTCATAGTATTCACAAGATTAACAGGGGGATAATTATTTAGCAAGGATAATACTGTGCTGCCGTTCGAAATGGAAGCCTGCTGCTTTTTACTGCGGTGTATCCATGAGAAGACTTTCTGCGTGTCCCGAATCGTATTCGAGACCGAGCTCATGGTTGAGATGCTCAAGTATGATCAGCACAGGGTCTAATTTTATGTTTCCGTAGTCAGTTATTCTGCTGAGGCTGTCGGCAATGCGTGAGATAATCGCTCCGACGCCGGGATGGGTTATCTTTAAGGCAAGGTATACCTCGTGATCTTTACGGTTATACTGGATTCTTATGTGGTCATGGAAATTTTTTTCATTCCATGAATATTTTGCATCAATAGTGAGATGAACAATTGCCGGATCGTTTTTGTTGAGTGTCAGCTTTTCAAGTTGAAGATTCATTTCATCCGCCTACTGTTCTCCTGATATTTCATCCACCAGTGCTGAGAAAAGAGTAATGACATCAGAGTTCGATTTTCTCAGCCGTGAACTTATCTGGCTGGCTATCGCCCTTGTAACGGAAAGCCCTATTGCAGGGTTCTCGTTACCGAATTGGACAAAATCCTTTCTGTTGATGACAAGACACTGGCAGTCGCTTTTTGCGACTACAGATGCAGAACGCATGTCGTTATCAATCAGCGCCAGTTCTCCCACATAGATGCCACCCATCTGGTCACTGAGAGAGGTTACGGTATATTTTTCATCCTGAAGGGTTTTCTTTAAAATATCTATTTCTCCCGAGAGAATGATATAGAGTTCATCGCCGTGCTGTCCCTCTTCAATAATTTTTTTACCCTTTTTGAAAATTTTGTTTTTGCAGATGTTGCTGATTTTATTGATTACGTCTTCATCATCAGCATACATGCTGAAGATGTCAACCTGCTTCAGCTTTTTAACTATGCTTTCATTTGATATGTTGTCATTGGTGGTCATTATTTTCTGCCTTCAATTATAATAGCCTTGCTGTGTTTTTTCAAGATATAATCTGGATAAGGATTGATAACGGGAAGATTTGCCGTCAGGGTTTTTACTTCTTTCAGGTTGTCGACGAGTTTTGAAATGTCAGGTGTTTTCTGGGCTTCTTTTATTGCCTCTGTTTTTCTGTTAAAAAAGTTTCCTGTATTTTCAAGTATCCCGATGAGAATTGACCGGTCTCGTTCAAGGTAATAGTTGAAAAGATCAGTATAGGTATTGCCGATCTTTTTTGCCGGAATATCCAGGGTGATAATGGAGACGTCGGCCTGTACGTTGAGCAGTTCACTGACCACATGGGAGATGCCGCTTCCCGCCGACGCATTGGCTATCAGTGACCGGTTGTAATCACTTGAAAGTATTATCTCATCACAGTTTGAGAAGGTCAGGTAGCGCTCGAATTTAGAATCAAGAAGTTCGGCGCAGGTATATACCGCCTTGCTGAGGGTTTTTATTGTAATAATCGCCATTACGGTTCGACTGTCAATTTCCTGGGGAGATCCCTGTACCATTCGGTCAGCAAGTACCAGAACCCGCTTTGCGTATTTCAGATTCGCGCGGTTTAAGACCCGCTCATCGATGTAATCACCATTAATGTAATTTATCTGTGAGAATTCAGGATCAGCCCGCAGGTTTTCTATTTCCTCCGGGTCAGCAATATTTATCAGTACGATTTCAGACGGCAGAAACTGTTTATTCTTATCGAGAACATCTTTTAAAACCGCCCCCATATCACGTTTCCAGCCGCATATTATAAAATGGTTTTTTAACTTAAGATCTTTCAATCCTTTTTCCTCCTTCAGCTGCCGTTCCACAAGTAGAGAAGCAATATTACCTGTAATGACACCTACCAGCGAAATTCCAAAAAACATCAGCAGGATGCCGACCACGCGCCCCGAAGGGGATACCGGAAAGTGGTCTCCATAGCCAACAGTTGTGGATGTAACAAAGGTCCACCAGAACGAGTCTTCGAGGTTTTTAATATTACTGTCGACTGCTACTACTTTTTTCCCGTTTTCCATCTTGTAGGTAACATAGTTTTTTTCAATGTGGTATATTGCCACAGAGAAAGAGATAAGTATCGTTGTCCCTATGATGACAAGCTTGAAAATCAAGCTTCGCCGGGTTTGTGTGAGGACCTGGCGGAGAAATTTACTTCTAAATATCTTATCGTATACTATGGAAAAAATGTGCATATCTTATCCGCTCGCTTTTGGTTATCGCTGTATTAATGATCGAACAAAGATTCATGATTATTAACAAGAAAATTTATTCCTTTATCTGTTTAAGCGTTTCCTCAGAAGAGGTGTGTGGCTCCCGCTGTGGGTCACACACCCCTATTGAGGGGCAGGAAAAATAAAGGAGGTGATATCCGATGCAGGTGCAGCCGGGGTGTTATGAAAGAATTATAGGGTGAGGAAGTTTAAAGACAGCTTTTTACGGCATGGATTTTTGCATTTCCCTGCCGCAGAGAAGAAGAAAAGAAGAAATCCGCTCAAGTACCGAGGCCCGTAGAATGGTAATATGTTTCTGGAAATCAAATCTCAGCTGTTTTTCCCCTGACGCGTAGGCGAGATGCCAGACAAAGGACTCATTCAGGGATTCGAGGCTGTCTGTTTCTTTCGGTGCTTTTTTGAAAAGGGGAAGTTCTTTCTGGTACACCTTTGTAAACTTTCGATTTTCCCGGTTTTTCATAAAAATATCCAGAAGAAGCGATGAACCTTCAGGATATACAGGCAGCGCCTCCTGGAGGAAATCAATGCCCCGGATGTTATATGCGCCCCGGGCCTGACGGTTTTTTTCCCTGAACCTGAGGTGAATGTAGAATTCAGCCTTAAATTTATTATAGCGGTAACCTCTTCTTTTTCCAAGAAAAGAACGCCCTGACTTTCTCATCTCATTGGGGAGAAGGACCAGCCGGTCTCCCAGAATGTTTTTATAGATGCTGAAAGCCTCTCTGTTGATTTTTTCGATAGTCGCGGGATAGAGAAGAGTGCTGGTCGCGGTAACACTGTCGGCAAGACTGAAGGATCGGGATTTCTCCTTTGGTTCCTGGGCTGAAAGGTATATCATGTAGGGCTTTTTTTTAAGAGGTATAAAATAGACTGTTGATGATGCGGTGAGGCGCTCGCCGGGCAGATTCATGGTACTGCTGCAGGAAGTCAATGTGCTTATGAGCAGTATGAGGGCCATGGTTTTCAGGTGGGGCCTTGTTATGTTATTTGGTTTTTTCATTTAAAAGCACCTGCCTGATATAGCTTTTCGGTTCTGTATTTAATGTCTCAAAGATTGAAAGAGTTTCCAACATTTTTTTTATTTCTTTTCCCTCATGGTTGTAAAGTTTCTCAAAGAGGGAAAGATCAGCTCCGTATCGTATGAAGGAGAGAACAAGGGCGTTATTCCAGGAAAGGTCTTTGTACCATTGAAGGGTTTCTATATGAAGCCTGTTGCGGAATTCTTTAAGAAATCTTTTTTTGTATCTGCTAAATAGATGCTTCTTTGTGTGTAATCTGATTTTTTCATCTCCGACCCTGTCGTATGCCCGCTTCAGTTCCCTGTGAAAGCGGCGGAAAAATCTATAAATGTCCCTGCTGGTCTGAATCTGAGATCGGGCTTTACGGTACTGTGTGCTGTTTTTTCCAAAACGGTCTGCTATGTATGAAAGAGCCCCTGTGTGTCCCGTAAAGGTTGCAAGTTCTTCGTTGAAGCGTACCCTGCTTTTGATGAAGAGTGTCGCGTGGGTCTGTTCGTGAATGATCAGGTATGCCAGGGAGAAAAGACTGTAATCGACGAAATATGAGTATACCGGATCAGGAAGAATTCCCAGGGTGCTGAAGGCCCGTGCCTTTCGCAGGTATACATCATAGCCCTGGTCCTTCAGGAGAGCCGCTTCCTTTTCGGCGCTTTTACGGTCAAAAAATCCGAGGTAGGGGAAGTCTCCAAAGATTGGATAATGCCAGTGCCGCGGTTTAAGCTCCAGGGGCTCTGAAGCTGATACCACAAGATTTATATAGTCGTGGTCGAGTTTGAGATAGCTGGTATAGTTATTGTTATTTTTCAGTCCAAGGTCTTCTATCGCATATTTTTTGATATCAGAAATTCTTTTGAAAAGAAGTTTTTCTTTTTTCGTTGCCAGGGTGTTTTTTTTAAATTTTTCAATAGTGACAGCGCTGCTGTAGTATGAGAAGAGAAGCCATCCCTGCTTGATTAAATAGGGCGGGCGGATCAGAAGATATATCGCTGCAGCAGTCAGAATTAACAGGACTGCCGCTTTTTTTTTAAAGGAAGTTTTCATTTTATAGAAGCTGCCGGTCGTCTCTTCCTTTCCCTGCCTTAATATTTCGGCGGCTTTTCGGTAGATGTAAAGAGCTTTCTCGGCATTACCGCCAGTCCCGCAAGAAGGGAGAGGCTGATGATTGCAAACATAGTAACAATGATCAGTATCAGCATCTGGTTTTTAATGACAGTTACCCGCTGAAGAGATACGCCGATCAGAAAGGCGCCCCAGTGCCGGTTTTTAATGAAAACCGGCGCGCCGACATTCATCATTTTCTCTCCAGTGTCGCGATTATAGAGAAGCCGTATTGTTTCATTGCCGTTATAGCGGAGAGCCTCCCGGATCCCCGGTGAATCTCCAAATATTCTTTTAGATCTGCTGTTTATCAGGTCATGCTTCAATTCACCGGTGACAGGTTTTGAGTACCTTGAATTATGGGTGGGGACATACCCGTTTCGGTCAATGAGGATTGCATAGTCGATATCAAGATCCCGGAGATATTCATCTTCAAGCTTGATAATATACCGGTCAAATATACGATCGTAGGCCGTATGGTATTTTTCAGGTTTTGAACCGGGGATTGCCCTGTAGCTGGTGTCAAAAATTTCTTTTTCTGTCAGGAGGCGCTGGTCAAGCATTAACTCCAGGGTCCCGCTCATTGCTCGGGCTCCCGTGAGGGCTTCAATGCGGGTTTTTTCAAAGAGCTGATTTTCAAGTTTCTCGAAAATCATGCTGATGATGAAGTATGAACCGACACAGAGTATGATGCAGAGACCGAAAATAAGGGCTACTTTATTTTTAAAATTCATGCTTTAACCTTTTTCCATATGTAACCGATTATGGAAAAATAATTGCCTAAATGTCAATGTTTTTTCTTTGCTTGACTTTATCCGTGTCGCCATGATGAATGAAAATGATCAGGAAAAATACGATGTTTTTTAAGAAAAAATTACCAGTATTATCATTTATTGTAATATGTCTTCTGACGGGAGCCGGCAGGCAGGGCGTAGCGACGATAGATTTCTTCCCTCACCACGTGAAAAAGGCAATTGTCAGCGGTGAAATAGTAAGCCGTACAACTGTTTACGGCAAAACAGTTGTCAACAGGGGAATTAACGAGGCCGTGAAGCCTCCTGTCTTCTCATTCCTTCCTGGTAATGTCGGGGGCTATGAAATTCTTGCAGAAGAGCGGGCATTCTTCCCTCTGAAAAACGGTATCTCGCAGCGGAAGAAGCTTTTGGCTGTTCTGACTTCCTTTGACAAGTTAAAGGGTATGAAATATTATTCTGCGGGAGACCGGGGCAGCAGGGTTCTGATTCTGGACAGTAAAAAACTTCCCCCCGAAAATAAAACAAATGTTCAGGGGCAAAGAAACAGTTTTCTGTCATACTGCTTCAGGTTAAGGGATAACCGTTTCGGGTGGCAGACATTTCGCGCCGATGTGTACCGGGGGGGTAATACCGTGACCCTTTATAATCGTTCGCTGCTTCCCATGAAACGATTCGGCGCCCTGATTAACCGGGCGGGAGAATCCCTGATGGTGTACCGGTTCAGGTACGACCCGCGGTTGCGGGGTTTTTTGTTCTATGGATTTCATGCCATGCGCGTCAGGAGTTTTTATCTCAAGGGGATTGGGATTCCTTCTCCCGTGAGTATGGCCAACAGGCTCAGGGCAAACACTGTATTTCTCGCCTCGTCTTTCGGCCTGAACTGGCACAATAAATTAAAGGCATTCCCCTGAAACTTCGGGTCGTCATCTATACGAGTCAGCTAACGGAGCAGCACCATGGATATTGCACTTACACGAAAACAGGAAATGATCAGAAAATATATCCGCAAATTTTCCCGGGAGAAGCTTGAGGAATGGTCGCACTATCTTGACCGCGAATCAAAGCCCCTTCCCGGCGAGGTGATCGGTGAGATGGGGCGTATGAATATCTGGGGCATTCAGGCGCCCATCGAGCTTGAAGGCGGGGGCCTCGATTCAGTCAGCTATTGTATTGCTATTGAAGAAATATCACGGGTCAGCGGAGCCACGGGTCTCGGGGTGACGGTCCATAATTCTGTCTGCCTCGCCCCCCTTCTTAAATTCGGCACTGACGAGCAGATTAAAAGACTGGGGCCGGATCTCGCCTCAGGCCGTAAAATCGGCGGCTTTACAGTCACCGAACCGAACGCGGGATCTGACGCCTCGGGTATCATGACCACCGCAGTCATTGACGGCGATGATTATATTATTAACGGCCAGAAAGCCTTTGTGACCAACGGGGGTGTCGGGGATGTCTTTCTTGTGGCAGCGGTACATGACCGGAGCAAAAAGGCCCGGGGTATCGGTATCTTTATTGTAGAAAAAGGCATGCCGGGATTTTCCGTAGGGAAGATCGAAGACATGATGGGAATGCGCGGCAACATGGTATCAGAACTGGTCCTTGAGAATGTGCGGGTTCCTAAAAAGAATATACTTGGAAAGCCTGAAGATGGATTTAAAATATCAATGGCAACCCTTGATATGGGAAGAATCGGTATCGCCGCCCAGGCCCTTGGAATCGGTATGGCGGCTTTTGAGGCCGCAGCGGGTTATGCAGCAGAGCGGAAACAGTTCGGGAAACCGATTGGTACATTTCAGGGTGTTTCTTTTAAGCTGGCGGATATGAAAACGAAACTTGACGCGGCGAGGCTCCTGGTGTACCGGGCTGCCTGCCTGAAAGACCGGGGGCTTTCCTATACTTCAGAGTCGGCGATGTGCAAGCTCTATGCCTCCCAGGTCGCCATGGAAGTCTGTCAGGAAGCCCTGCAGATCTTCGGAGGCTACGGATATGTTAAAGAACTTCCCGTTGAGCGATATTTCAGGGACGTGAAGATTACCCAGATATATGAAGGTACATCAGAGGTGATGAAAATTATTATCGGAAATGCCATCGTAAAAGAATTCAGCCGCATGTAGAAGGCGCGAAAGCGTTTTCGCGCTTCACAATTAATGGGAAAGCGATTTTGCCTTCGATTTCGTTTTCGTTTTCGCCTTCAATTTTAATGACCGCCTTTTAGAGGACAATATGACTGATAAAGAAATGAATATTCTTGTCTGCGTGAAACAGGTGCCTGATTCTCACAAGGCAAAGATTGACCGAAAAACAGGAGTTCTCCTGAGGACTGCCGATGACTCTGTCATGAATCCCGATGACGCCCATGCCATTGAGCTTGCGGTCTCTCTCAAAGAACGCTACGGGGCTTCGGTTGTTGCCATGACCATGGGGCCGGAGCATGCCACCGATGTTTTATACGAGGCCTGCGCTCTCGGAGCAGACCACGCGGTGCTTGTTTCAGATGCCCGTTTTGCCGGTTCGGATTCTTATGTGACGGGAAAAATTCTTGCTCGAAGCATTAAGCATCTCGGGGACTACGATTTAATTATAACCGGGGTTGAGGCGATAGACGGGAGTACCGCCAGTGTCGGGTACCATATTGCCGAATATCTCGATATCCCCCTGGTACGCCAGATCAATAAAATTGACATCGCCCAGGGCCATGCCCGCCTTGAGCGCCTCTACGGCCATGAGTACCAGCAGGTAAAGGTAAAACTTCCTTTCGTAATGTGTGCTGATAAAGAAACCAATGAAGTTCGCTTCCCTACTTTGAGTGACATCTCACGGTGCTACGAAAAGCATATTCACCGTCTCAGCATGGAGAATATCGGGGGGAAGGAAGAGGAATATGGACTGGCCGGGTCGCCGACAATTGTTGTCTCTTCAGAATCTTTTTCCCACAGCCGGGCCCGGGAAAAAATTGAAGGTACCCCGGAAGAAAAGGCGGACCATCTCATTCATGAGCTGAAGCGTCACGATATACTGAAGTACTGATACGAGCAGCTGAGAGGCAGGAAGAAGATGTTAAAGAAAGCAGATTGCAGCGGAATATTTGTCTTTGTGGAAATCCAGGATCATGAACGGGTTCTTGAGGGGGCCCTTGAGATGCTGACCCGCGCCCGGGAGCTGGCTGACCGGCTCAATGAAAAACTCTATGCCCTGGTGATGGCCCTTGGCGCAGATGAGTATCTTGATGAAATTGAAACCTACGGCCCTGACGCGATTATCTACTGCAGCGATCCGGGACTTAAGCATTATAACAGTGAAATATTCCCTGAAATGTTCGAACACCTGGTTAAGGAGTACCGGCCTTCTATTCTACTGGTGCCCTCTACCGAAGCGGGAAATGATCTGGCCCCCCGTATGTCTCACCGTTTTCATACCGGCCTTACTGCCCATTGTACGAGCCTTGAAATAATTGATTCAGAAGAATACGGAGAGAATCTTCTCCTGATGAAACGCCCCGCCTTCAGCGGCAACATGGTTGCGTCAATTCTCTGTCCTGAGACCAGGCCCCAGGTAGCGACAGTTCAGCCCGGGGTCTTTGGGAGAGAACCTGCAGGTAAACGGGACGGGGCAGAGCGTATTGCCCTCGATTTTACCTTTGACGCAGGAACACTCCGGGTTTCTCAGGAGGCGGCCCCGGTTCGCTGGGACCGGTGCAGTGTCTCCCTCGAACAGGCGGATGTCATTATTGCAGGGGGGAGGGGGCTTCTTCAAAAAGAAAACTTTGAGCTTCTCGATGAACTGGCGGCAATGCTGGGCGGTGAAGTAGGAGCCACACGGGTGCCGGTTTTTAATGACTGGTGTGACGAGGGCCGAATGATCGGCCAGACGGGAAAGACCGTCAGGCCCCGGCTGTATATCGGTTTCGGCATTTCAGGACAAATACAGCATACCACTTCAATTATTGATTCTGAAATTATAGTCTCGGTAAATATTGATGACCGGGCACCGGTAAATGAAATTTCTGACTACGTGATTCATGAAGACGCGGGAAGGTTTCTCAGGCTTTTTATTGAAAAACTGCGTAACGAGCGGGTAACCTTTGCCTGCCGATGAGACATGGCTTCTGCTCTTTGACGGTGAATGTCCCACATGCCGCCGTTTTGCCGATATGGTAGTGCGTTTTGACCGCGACAGGCTTATTACTTCTGTTTCCCTTCAGGAGCATTATATTGCCAGCCAGGTTATCCCTCTTGATGAATTAAAAGAAGAACTGCACCTTCTCGGCAGCAGCGGCTCGCTGTTTCGGGGCGGTGAGGCTCTTGCCATGATTATCAGGCTTGTTCCTGCAGCCCGCCCCCTTCGCTGGATGATTGAAAATCCCCTGGGTAAAAAAGGAAGTGATGTGGTGTACCGCATCTTAAGCCGAATGCGGCGATGTCCTTCCTGTAAAAATGGACCTTTTGACAGGTGATTTGTCCCCCCCCTCCTTGCCGGTGTATTAATGTTGCCTGATCCTTCTTTGTATATTATAGTTATTACAAATATGTATTTATGTAAATAATCGGCTGAAAGCAAAACCCGGTACAATGCATAAGTCTGAGGAGGCTGGCATGCTGAAAAAAATGAAAGTACGAAACCGTCTTATTCTGGCTTTTTCTTTTATATTACTTCTCATGTTAATCATGGGAGGGGTGAATATTTACAGCACCGGATCAATGGCAGACGGTACGATTGCAAAGCTGACTACCGATGCCCGGCTTGCTGAGTATTCCGCCCGTGCCCGTGCCAACAATAATGCCATGCGCCGCTATGAAAAGGACAGCTTTATCAATATTGCGAATAAAGAGAAAGTCAGAGGCTACTGGACTAAATGGGAAAAAGAATATAAGAGCGGTAAAGACAAGATAGAGTTAATGGTCAAGGTCGCCTATACTGAAGATCAGAAGAAACTTTTTAATGAGATGCTCACTGCTCTGGAAGCATATAAACAGGGGTATACAGAAGTATATCAGAAGGTGCTGGCTCGTAGAATTAACACGGCAGCTGATGCGAATAGAGCCATGGGTGCCTACAAGACAGATGTCCGCAATCTTGAGACGAAGACTAAAAAGTATGCCACTGTGGCAACAAAAAAACTCCACGCTATTGAAGATCAGGTGACAACCCTTAAAAATCGTTCGGTAAGTGTCACACTGGTTGTTATGTTTCTTGCTATTCTGGTTGTTCTTTTACTGAGTTTTATCATCTCAAATTCTATTGTCAGGCAGCTGGGGGGAGAACCCCAGGATATTGCTGAAATAATGGAAGCTGTTGCCGGGGGTAATCTTTCGGTAACCGGCGAAATGAGTGATACGAATCATGTTGGTGTCCTGGCTACTGCATTAAACATGAGAGAAAAGCTTCGGGAAATTGTTTTTGAAGTTAAAACTTCAGTTGAGAGTTTCATTCATGCCAGCAGCGAAATAACCAGTAATTCACAGGTTCTCGCCCAGGGTGCGAACAGCCAGGCTGCTACGGTAGAAGAAATTTCTTCGAGCCTTGAGGAGATTTCTTCTACAATTATGCAGAATACGGCCAATTCACGGGAAACAAATACAATTTCCCGTTCTGCTGCTGACGATGTTGCCCATGGCGGATCGGTTGTTCGTGAGGCGGTTGATGCGATAAATCAGATTGCTGAGAAAATTTCTCTCATAGATGATATCGCCTACCAGACTAATCTTCTGGCCCTCAATGCAGCTATTGAAGCGGCCCGTGCCGGTGACCATGGAAAGGGATTTTCAGTAGTGGCGGGGGAAGTTAGAAAACTGGCGGAAAAAAGCCAGGTCGCTTCCCAGGAAATTGTCTCCCTGACCGCAACATCAACGGCCATAGCCGAGAAAACAAGCACTCTTTTTGAGGAACTGGTGCCGCGAATCAGCAAGTCGGCAGAAATGGTGGAAGAAATTACTACATCTTCAGAAGAGCAGAACACGGCTGTTTCGCAGATCAATACCAGTATGGAGCAACTGAATCAGTTTTCCCAGGAATCAGCATCCTCATCGGAAGAGCTGGCTTCAACCTCTGAATCTTTAAAAGCTCAGGCCGACACCCTTGAGTCGACTATTAATTTCTTTACCCTTGATGAGAGCCGTTCCCCTGAGGCGCTTATCGGGTAGTGAACACAATAAATAAAGATTACCCATCAGGGTAATCTTTATTTATGCCCCCGGCAGGGTGAAAAAGTCTTGCAATCCAGCTCCATGGAGATATTCTTTTCATATAATCTCCCGGGAGGATATATGAAAGTAGAAGATGCCTATAATTCTCTATGTGCCAAAATGGGACTCCCCGCATCAGAAAGTCTAATGAGTATCTGGAAAATGCTTTGTAATGAAGAAGAAGCTCTCTGTGCTGTTGAACTTCCAGGTACTGTCGATGCTATCGCAGAAAAAACTGACATAAAGAGCGGTGATGTAGAAAAAATACTCCAGGGGCTTTTCTACAAGGGTGCAGTCTTTAAATCAAATCGTGACGGAATCCTCGTTTATAAGCTGGCGAAAAACATTGTCCAGTTTCATGACGGCAGTATTCTCTGGGGAAATGCAGCAGAAGAGTTTTTTGCCCACTGGCGGCAGGTAATGGATGTTGATTTTGCCGGGATGATGCGCAATCTTCCTGAAGCGGTACGACTTCCTTCATTTATGAGAGTAATTCCTATTCAAGAGACTATTTCCAGCCAGAGCAATGTACTTCCTTACGAAGAATGTATTCATCTTATTGAAAAATCCACGCTTCTTGCAGTGGTAAACTGCCCCTGCAGGGTGAGTCAGAAGAATTGTGACGCCCCGGTGGAGAACTGTATTCAGCTGAATCGGGGAGCTGAATATACCCTTGATCGGGGCCATGGCCGGGAGATAACCCGTGAAGAGGCATTTAAGATTCTCCATGAAGCTGAAGAAGCGGGACTGGTTCACCTGATGGAAGACAAGGGGTACGGCAACGCGATCTGCAACTGCTGCAGCTGCTGCTGTGAAATGTTCCGTCTGAAAGAGCATGCTCAGAAAGACTGGATTCTCTCCCCGAGCAGGTACCGTGCCGAAGTTGACGGCCCGGCGTGCACCGCCTGCGGGGCATGTGTTGATGTGTGTCCCGTCGAGGCAATCAGTATCGATGAAATCGCAAAAATCTCAGAGGATCTCTGTATCGGCTGCGGGCTGTGTGCCGGGAGCTGTCCTGTTGAGGCAATCGGCATGCATGCCATCAGACCGGATGAACATATACCCGTAAAGAACAGGCAGGTGTAGTATTATATGAACCAGGAATTGAAAAAGCTCGAACGAAGGGCCCGGTCCATGCTTGTTGATAAGGAAATACCAGCAGGTAAAATGGAGCTGGTCAGAACCCTGATGAGCAATAATGATATATCTTCCGAGGAGAGGTATCGCACCATTATTGATCTTCTTAAGTCGTGTCCTGATAAGCAGGTAGCTGAAAAGGCTGAGCCCAAAGACCTGCGGACCGAAAAAGAAGAGCCGGTACGAAAAGCCGCGGTGCGGAAGAAGCCTGTTGAGGACAACGCCGGCAGCAGCGCGCCGACTGAAACGATGTACTACTATGATTATCTTTTAAAAAAATACCGTCATTTGAAATTTTTTCGTAAACGGTACCTGATACATCGGGACAATCGTTTCGGTATTGGCATCAGAAAAAGATTTATTCCCACCAAACGCCTTTTGAAGGTGCTGGGGGAGATTGCCGAGTACCAGCAGAAGACCCTGAGCCGCCTCACCCCCCTCCTGATGGATATGCTGAAAGATCCGGATATAACAGATCCAACAGATTACAATTACCTGCGAAAGGTGCGGGCCTGGTTAATGGATGAACCCCTGGGACGTCAGAACCTGGATGGGATAAAATGGATGGAGAGGCAGAACTTTGAGCGGGAGTTTAAGAATTATCTCATTAATTTCTTTGCCTTTCAAAGGCTCGGCGCTGAGGTGCGGGAGAAGATGCTTCTTGCTGTTGAGAATATGCTGCGTTCCCGGGATGACCTGGCAAAAGAAGAGATAAATCCAAAAGATCCTGATCCGGTGAAAGCTCGCAAGGAAAAGAAAAATCTTCAGAAAGAAAAGGAAATATTTAATTACATGCTTCTGATTAGATCATTTATTCATGGAGAAATGATTGATGATACTACCGTAGCGAAGCATCTCCGTTCATTTTACGGTATTCAGAATAGTGAGCAGTTTTATGTGATGATTGCCGAAGTGCTTATGTTTCAGCGCCCGGTAAATACAGGCAATATTGTTCAGTATTATCAGATTGAGACACCCCGGGTGAACAGTGAGAAATGGGATTACAGTGATGATTTTCTCAAAAAGATAGGGAAGGATCCTGAATCACGGCGAAAGCGGGAAAAGGAAACCCTGAAGGAAAAGCTCGCTCCCTATGAGATAATATACAAGATGCTGAAGGCGGAAGACCGGGGAGCCCGTCTTCTTCCCCATGGGGTTGAAGTGCAGGGGCGTCTCCTCGACAAGAAGCGTTCTGATCCGGAAGAACTTCTGAATAATAATTTTCTGGCTTACCTCGATGGGGCCATGCATTACTTCAGGCATGCATGGTTTAATCTTCTCGACGGGACACCGGTTCAGCTGCGGGATGTGGCCCGTGATGAGTATGAAAGCCCTCTTTTTTCTGATGAAATCTTTTCTGAAGAGGCAGGTGCTCTCGAGCGGCTTCTCAACGCCATGCATGATTTTCGCACCGAAAATCCTACTATGGTAATCAGCGGCAGTGAAATGACCGGCATAATGTCCGGACAAATCTCCACTATGAATCATGTCCGTGAACTGGTTACATCGACGGGAAACTTTTTCTATAATCTCGCCAGTGACCTGCTTTTCTATTATGATCAGCATCGACTCTGGATACACCATGGCAACAGGCGGGTTGAGAAAAGCGAAGTCAGGCGGCCGGTGCGGAAAAATGATTATAATGACTTTGCCGGAGGAAAGCCCTTTGCTTTTTTTGACTGTATCATTACCGGATTTGAAGAGGAGCCAAGGCTTTTTGAAGAAATTAAGGGACGTAAGGTTCTGGGAACTTCCTTTGGCGAAGGGGTTATCAGTATTGTCATAGCCTATGCTTTTCAGGTCGCGCAAGTCTGTAAAAATGAGAGCCTGCAGAAAGATATGAATGACCGGAGGGAGCTGCTTGCGCGGATAGATCAGTTGAGCTAATACTCAATTTTGTTATGTAAAATAATATATTTAGAAGCAATTTTTTTGTTTTCTCTTGACTTTTTTATATGGTACATCAAGATCAAACAAAATAGAGAAATGGAAAGGAAGTTAACTCTTCCTTCCATGAGTGCGGGTACAGGAGTTGCAACAGGCCTGTTGTATACCGGTCTGAGATCAATATCCAGTAAGGAACCTAAAATAAAAAATCAGGATTTCCTTAGATGAGCCATCTGCTGGTATAAATAAAAGTTTTTCCAGCGGCAATTCAGGAAAGAATCATTCAGGATTGTATTATAAATGTGGCTTTCAGACTTCTGTGCCTGGTTGAACAGGTGCATTGACCCGGGTTTCCTGTATGTACTGTACAGAGACTCCAGCAGGCACTGAAATTATAAATCCAGGGTGAAGTCATGAAACACATTATGTCTTTCCAGCTTGAAACATGGATAAAAAACCAGATTCAGATCTGGGAAGAATCCAAAAAAGAAATTATAAAGGAAGACGTTCTTAAACCATTTATTACTGTCTCCAGAGAATACGGCTGCAACATTAACTCCACTGTTCTTGCCTTGTCAGAAGCTCTCAATACTGCCGAAGATGTAGACCTGTGGCAGGCGTATGACAAGGACCTCCTGCAAAAAATTCATGAAGACCATGAAGTAAATGAAATGCTTCTTCAGACAATTGATACTGAAAAACGGAAAGAGATGACCGAGTTGATGCGGAATATGCTGACCGATTATCCGCCCCAGGTATCTGCTCACATCCAGCTGATTAAAACCATTCGAACCCTGGCTATTCAGGGTAGAAAAATATTTGTTGGACGTGCCGGTGTGGTTATTACCCGTGATATGAAACAGGGACTGCACCTGAGAATGATTGCCCCGTTAAATTACCGTATCAATCGTGTTATGGAAGTTCAGGGGATCAAGGACCGCCATGAAGCTGAAAAACGGGTCAAAGAACAGGATACGATTCGTCATGAATTTATGACCCAGTATGTAAAATTTGATGCTCATAATCCGGCGTCATATGACTTGACTATCAATGTTGAGCGTTTTTCCAGTGAAGAAATTGTTGAGCTGGTTGTTGGAGCTCTTAAAGCGAGAAATCTAATCAAATAAATTTACTAAAAGCTAAAACTTAAGGATTTACGAAGGGGGGGCATACAGGGATGCCTCCCCTTTTTTATTGCTATCGTCTGGTGGCCTTTTTTTTTGCA